>Ga0315534_1000905_pt1 | contig 20856 bp, 12 predicted proteins | sample SalMarSW160240MG_FD_203094 | JGI IMG/M metagenome (GOLD analysis project Ga0315534, IMG submission 203094) | Salt marsh sediment microbial communities from the Plum Island Ecosystem LTER, Massachusetts, United States - Salt Marsh Sediment SW1602-40 ... | reverse complement strand
CCTCTAATAAACGACTTTCCGTCCGATCATAATGAAAATGATACATCATGCAATGGCATGATGCAAGTTTTGCATAAGCAAGACAAAATTTAGGGTCAATCTGAACAGCCCGTTCGAAATACCGTATGGCTAATTCGAAATCAGTCTGTCTTTCAGTATTCCAGTAGTAGCTTAAACCAGTTAAGTAAGACAACCAGGCTTTTGTAGAGTCCGTAGGTGTTTTTACCTGAGGGATGAAGTTATTCTTCAAAGAAGTGGCAACCAATCGTGCAATGTTCTTTTCAATCTTAAAAATATCATCAACAGCCATTTCAAATGAATTCTCCCAAATAACTTCTTCCGTTGGTGCCTGTTCAAGCATTATATTTACCATTACCTTCTCCTCTTGCTGCTGTACTATACCAGTGAGAAGATAGTTGGCGTTAAGTTGATTGCCTATTTCAGATCTTCGCAGTTTTGTATTTTCATAGTTTAAGCTTGATCCCCTGGCTCTTACCGTGAATCCTTCAACATGTTGTAATTGTCCGATGATAGCAATGGGGAGTACTTTGTGCAGGTAAATAGAACTATCCTTATTACCGTAGATCTCAAACGGTAAAACAGCTATGGTTTTATCCAAACCCGACAGGTCAATGGATTTTCCTCTGGTTAAAACATTGAAGAGAATCAGGCTAATAATTATGATGACACTGGCATATGTAGCTATTTTCCAACCAATTATTTTATTTGGTTTTTCCTGCCTCATGTTCTGCGTCTCTTCACCAGCCGATTTTGTCTTTTGAATTCCCTCAGGAGTTACATCATATATCCAGGAAAGGATAACCGAGATAACCAACCCGATGCAAAGCAATACGAAAACCAGTTTCAGCGTCCAGTCGGGCAATCCGAATGGTTCGGCAATGATATCCACCAGTTCAAGCAGTACGAAAGCAGCCGCTGCGTAAACCGGGATCACTCGGATGACCTTACGGCGTTTGAGCTCTTCCCAGAATTGCAATTGATTGTTGGATTGTTCCGGCATCATGATTTTTTGGATAGATAAATATAATTGAACCCGTTATCATATCCAATTTTTTGCATCGTTAGTCGGTGCTCGCCCGTCTGACCGCCTGCCTGCTTCAGGCAGGGACGGGGAGGGTCACAAAGTCCGCCCTGTGCTAATAGATATCGCCCCTGCCTGTATGCAGGCCGTTGGTGTTGGTAAAATTAAATCCATGCAATACAAGATTTTTATGCATTGATTACCTTAATGCAGAGGGTTTTAACAACGTAGAGACGTTGCATGCAACGTCTCTACAACGATAAAATTACGAGGTGTTTTGGGTGATAAAAATCCCCAATCCTGATATCTCCTGTAATCCGGGTAATGAGACGCGATGCATCGCGTCTCTACAGCGAATCCGTCACTGTTTGAGCCTGAGCCTTGAAAGGCGGAAAGGGATAGGTGTCCGGTGTAACCAACGTACCGCTGGTAAAAGTTAATGGTAAATCTGTTCCGGGATCGAAGACGATCTCAACCAGGGCAGCTTTGTATCCGTTATCGGGCTTTGTAATATACACCGCATAGCGTCCGTCCTCCGCTATCGCCATCTCCTCTTTCTGCCATGGATCTCCGACGACATATTTGCGAAAGTCCCTGGCTGCTGTGTTGACAGCCTCCCACTTACTGATCCGGTAATCGCTTTCGGGATCAACGTGCATGTAGATGGTATCGTTGCTGATGCTCCATTCGAACTCCGGTATCTCCATACCGGTAATGGCCCGCTGATAAAATGCGATAAGGCTGATCGGCTGAAAAGCTCCTTCCAGTCCGTGGTTTCCATTCGGAACATAGTAAAGGTAACTGTCACCCTTCAGATCTTCCCAGTAGAACTGCCAGGAATCGTTCACAAAAAACTCATCGCAGGTACCATTGACAATGTATTTCGGTATGGTCAGCTGATCGACAAAGGAATAGGGTCCGACCATTTCGAGCAACTCCTTGAATTGTGCGGAATCCATCCAGTTCATGATGCCCTCATACACATAATCATCAACAGCCGGGGACCATTCACCATAACACTGCCAGTGGTGTTTGAACGAGGGAATGATGTTCAACAGGTCAATGACGATGGGAGCCATGCCCATCACCCGGTCATCCACCGCAGCGGTTGTCCATGTGGTCCATCCTCTTTTGGATGCACCGGTGACGAAAAAACTATCAACGGGAGCACCTTCCCCCGTGCTTATTTCCTGGACCACATCCATGGCTCGAATCACAGCCCTTGTCATGGGGAACCGGGCCAGCCATTTCAGTTCTTCCGCTGAAGCACCACTTTCAAGGTACTGTCTCCAGCCATAGGCGATCAGATCGTCCTCGTACCGCCCCTCTTTGTCATCCCCCATGAAGTCAATGGGTTGAAAAGGAATGTTCGTTACACGGGATACGATGGATCCCGTGGTTATGGCAGCCTGGATAAGCCAATTACCGAATGGTGGTGCAAGGGTATCGTGTGCCGAACCGCCCCCAATGAGCATCATGGATTCAGTCTCCTTAACCTGTTCGGGTATGATGATGGTCAGCCAGTGCCACCAGGTTGGGTGGTCCACCTCGTTCTCCGTCAGCCAGGTGCCGGAAATCATCTTTATGGTATACGCTTTCCATCCATCGCCCGACAGGGTATCTGTGATGGTATAATCGAAGGCCTCATCTCCTGCCATGACATACTCTTTCAGTGGGAAAGAAGTTTCAGGAGGGGCTTCCGCTCTTTTGCACGATGCTGCAAAAACAGCGAATGCGATGATCGCAAAAAATAAGAATGGATGTCTTTGCAGGGTGCTGACTTGTAATGTGGTTTTCATGGGGTTGGTATTAAAAGTTATCTTCGTTTGGAAAGATAAATATAATCCAACGTGGTATTATATCCAATTTTTTGTGTTTTGGGAGTGATCCGATGACTGAGCAAGGACGTTATTGGCGGTGGAAAGTCATCGTATCACTATGTTCACAGACACCGTCAGGTTTGGTAAACCCTGACGGGTCTTTCCCCTCCCCCTATTCTGATCTCCCAGCGGTAGGATCAGGATTTTCCCTCTCTGAGAGGTGGATATTGTTATAACCCCAGGTTTGAGAGAGGTCATATCCCCCTTGTGTGCAAGGTTGCGGTATGGTGAAGGGGGGTGTGGTGGAAAATGTGATGGCAGGGGGATGAATCTATGGTGCAACAGATCCATGAATCTAAGCCTGTGCTTGCCGGTCCATGGGGAGTATTCCCTTCGATCAAAGCCTGTAGTTGGACCGGTTCTATTTCGTCATTCAAATCTCACCAAAGGTATCGCTTCTCGAGAAGTCGGGGCACGATCAGTGTTAAGGCAGGACGTATAGTTGCTCGTCGCTCGACTTCAGATCGGGCGACGAGTTGTTGCAGGTTAAATAGTCGTTCATTAAATTTATTATTACCAATGAGATGCTTTTTCGGAACTGTTCACCTCTTTTACCGAACAACGAGCACCGAGAAACCAGCATCTTTTTTTTACTCACTACTCACTGCTCACTTCTCTCTGTTCACTGCTCACTAAAAAAGATAACTCATCTGCAGAAACACGTTATTCATGGCAAAACCATCGGATCCCCTGCCACCGGCTTTCTGGTAGATGTACCCGATCTCGAACGAGATCTCCGACCGACGGCTGGAAGGAATGGCCATTCCAAAACCACCGGTATACCCTTGTTTAAGTCTATCGAGATTCAGGTTGTATGTCTTGCTGAATTCGGGGATAGTGCTTTGTGTTGCAATATCCTCCTCAACCAGAAATCCGTACCAGAGGCCTCCGGTAACGAATGCCTTAACTCTGCCAGAGGTGAGGTTGACTTTCAATTTCACCGGGAAATCGATGTATGATAAATTAACAAGAACATCATCCTCTCGTACGGCAGTATCATTTGGCATTGAATGGTCCCAGAGGGAGGCATTATATGAAACCCACATTGCCTTGACATTCAGAGAGAATCGTTTCAGGAAGTAAAAATCTAATCCAAACCCAAGGTTGAAACCCATTCCCGGTTTCAGGTTCACATTCCGATAGGGAATATCTGCGCGGATCTTTAGATAAGATAGGTTGAGTCCTGCAGTAACACCGACCCGGAAGGATTTTTCCTTCCCCAGTTTATAAAGTACCATATTCTGGTCAGCCCGTGTGCACCGGTTATATTGTCTTATCAACCGGATGAGATCCTTGCTCTGGTTAGACAGGGTATTTACCTTTTCCATCACTTCCGGGCAACCGGATACAAAATCCCTCATCTTTTCAACGGATGCCTGATCCATCAACCGGGGATCATTCGGTTGCTCCTCTAAGTATTGTAAAGGCTCCCCTTCTTTTTCCAGGAGGTAAACCGATCCCTTAATGGTCTCAAAGTAATGGAGCGAGGCATATCCTTTCACCAGGCACTGCAGGAATCGTCTTCCTGATTCATCCTTCAGTTCTATCTCCCTGCTTAGGAAACATAAACCGGGTTCATAATAATATTCAATCACCTCATGCGGACTGTACGTGACCGGATTTTCACCGGCCTCGTTATCGCTGAAAGTAACTGAAAGGTATAGGTCTGTCCGTATCGCCAGGTCTTTGACAAAACCAATGAGGGTATCCCGGTTATTCAGTATCACATACCCTCGCTCAAAAAGGTTAGACTGGGCAAGCAGTGTTCCTGTTGCCAGAGCAAACAGCAGGGTGAAGGAAATGGTCTTTTTCAATCGGTCTTTTCCGTTCATTTTTCCTCTTCTTTTTCATACGGGAGTACCGGTTTTTTCCGGAAGACGCTTCTGGTTACAAAATCACCATGATCTTCAGTCTGGCATTCAACCCGGTTTATGCCGTTAGCAAGGTAATTCAGTAAGGCTGTACTATTCGCCAGTCCTGCGGTACAGACTAGCTGAAGCCATTCACCATAAGCCGTTTCGTCAGCTGATTCAGTGGTAATGGTGTAATAGGTGATGTTTGATCCGGTTATTCCCGATTCCGAAATTTTTCGGCCTTTCAACCGGGCTTCCAGCTGGACGCCTTCGTAGAAATATTCCCGGTAGGTATCCGGATCCTGTTTCCCGTATTTTATGTATCGGTCATAAAACCGATCATTCATGGCTTTCACTTCCTGCAGTGACATCACCCCCGTTGTAATGGAATCGGTGATCGCTTTCTGGACTTTCATCAGTTCCGGGTATTCTTTATCTTCAATCCAGCTAAATCCGGGGATATACCATCCGCGGGGCAGCCAGTAATTCCTTGCACCGCCCACCCTGCTGTTAACCCAGGCGCTATAACCGGCAAAATACTGTACCCATTCGTGTGTTGGAACACCGTGCATATCCACAAACACATCGGGCAGCCATGTCTCTCTCAACCGGCCTACCGCTCCCGCTTCCGGATAGATATGATCCGCATTTCTGCCTCCCCTTGGCACGTCGTAACCGAGTGCACCATACCGGCCGGCATGCAGCATAAAACCGGGATTCTCCAGGAACATTTCGTAAGCCGTTTGGGCACCATCCGGATTAACCATGGGGTAAATCACCAGGTTCACCTTTTTCAGGAATTTGCGATAGGCTGTATCGGTGGCACACAATTCCGCCAGTTTCAACTGATGGCTGGTGCTGGAGACTTCATTCCCATGAACCCGGCCAATGAGCATCAGTGTCGGCTTCAGGGCATTGAGCTTTGCCTGGGAGATGTATTTCCCATCGACAGGTAACAGGATATCGGCAGCATACACATTTTGTCCGAGGAAGGATGTTGCCATGTAATAGGCATTGATCTCGGGAAACCGGTTCAGAATAGACAGGTCAATAGCCACCTCACCGGGGGGCATGGGCCTGTTCCACTGGATGATCTGTCCGACATCCGAGGCAATGGTGATGGCCGGCAATGCGTTTTTATCCGTATCCACCATGGTGGAATTCTGTTTCAGTGTAACCAGTCTTGAATATTTGATGCTGTCTTCAAGGGTAACCCGGAACATCAGCTCGGTTACTTTATCATAACTCAACGCTTCACCATACATTCCTTTCTGCTGAAGTTTTCCAAGTATATTCACCATAGCGGTTAACTTCTCAACGGGTATGAATGCGAGGTCAATCTGTATTTCCGATCCTCTTGCTTTAAACTCTTCATACCGGTCCACTGAATCGGTTGCCACCACATCGAACAACAGTTTGTTAATTCCTTCCAAGCCGTGTTTCAGCTCGATCCCGCGCAGAAGGGGCGTTTTAACATCCATTGGCACCAGCATATACCGTTGGGTAACCATCTCATGGTCCGCTTCTTTATAGGAAAGAAACACTTCCGGCGTGGCTTTTTCCTTCCCGGTGAAGGTAATCCTGGCGTTACCCGGTTTCCCATCAACTGCTGAGTTCAACAAGGGCAATATTCTGCCCGGATATGGCAGTCCCCCGACACCGTATCTGCCACCGATCCGGTTAAAGAGCGCCAGGGTGTGAAACATGATGTCTTCGTGAAGGGCTTCCGCAGAGGAGATTACCTCTTCGTCGATACCGAGCCGATAATTGGGTTCACTCAATGTAAGCTCAACCTTCAATTCATCGAAATAGGGTGCATTCAGAACCGATGGTTTTCCATCCTGCACATCCATTACGTAATCGATAATTTTGCGGTAGGTTTCTGTTTGCAGATGATCCCAGAATGTTTCAGGATCCGTTTTGATCCGTTTATCCAGGATCACCCTGTCTCCATTCTGTACAAAGACCCACCCTGTGGTCACTCTGACCGATTCATACTCCGGAAAGAGGTCAAAGAAGGGGCGGATCACATACTTCGGATCAAACGATTCCTCAAGAATGAGCTTGCCTTCCGGGTCAATAACGTTCACAGTGTAGATCGGATCCTTCTCTACCTGCCGGTGAAAGGTGATTTTTGAAGCCGGTATGTTCAGTTCCCGGGCAAGGATGGTATCGATCGGGAAGATCTCCTGCAACCAGCGGGTGTTGGCGTTTACGGTCTGCCAGCGTATTTCATCCGATTCTTTCAGGGTATGGTAAGTGATGGCAATCTCACCGATGTCCCTCCCCCTGATTTTTGGCAGGATATAATCATGCAGCCAGCTGAATCCCTGTTTATAGGCTGACAGCACGACGATCTCGAACGATGCCGGATCGATCCCGTTTGCATTCAATTCGTCTTTGATCTGCTGTTTTATTTGCGCACGCACTTCAGGCGATTCACTCACCCGCACTTCAATGATCCCCCGGGCTCCGTTATCCAGTTCAGGCAATGCCTCGTCCCTGAACAGGCTCCAGAACTCATCCACCTCCCAGGGGATCTCAACCTCCTCTTCAAAAATCGTTTTTCCTACACCATATCCGGTGGTGAACAGATCAATATCTATTGTTGCTTTCGGGAAGTATTCCTTTACCAGGTCTTCTGTAAAGCCCGTTAATCCTTCCGGTGTCTCCTTCAGTGCCAGTTCAATGTTCAAGGATTCAATCTCCCTGTCGGCTATTCGATCCATCCATGTTTTCAGTTTATGGATTGCCACTGTTGCCTGCCCGGGAGCATTTTTCACCTGGAAAAATTTCCTGACATCCTCCTCAATGTCTTCCAGGAGGTAGTTCCCTTTCCCGTACTTCCACAGGTAGGGCATTCGTTTTGAGAGATAATCCGAAACGGATTCCAGTCCATCCTGATCGGTCCCGCTGATGACCATGGCATGTCTCTTTTGAAATGCTTCCGGGATAAACTGAATGAACCCGATCCCCGGCTCCGATGAAACTCCGTGGATCCGTTCCTCTTTTTCCAGTTTTTTGATGGAATAGTGGTCCCTGCCAAAAAGTATTGGAAATCCAGGTTTTTCCGGGTGTTCCTCTTCTCCGGCAACGACCACAAACGGTAACCGCATTCCTGCTGTTTCGAGACCGGTACGAAAAGAGAAATCAACTATACCCTGTGCTGCATCATCACCATCCAGCGAAAGGTATGCATTCACATGATCCGGAACATAATCCCGGTTGTTGTCAGAAAACATACCGGTCAGGGTGTACAATTGTGACAGCGAGAAATCGGATGTGGTGGCAGCGGGATTTGAAACCCGTTTTTCCATCGCCCATTCCTTCATGGGCAACAGGTCGATGACCTCACGTTTACCGGGACACTGAAGATCAATTTCAATCCGGTGGAGTCCAAAAAAATCAAGTGACGCCCGATCGACCTTTTTCTCCGGAACAGAGTCGTTTTTACTATTATCCGCATCCGGTTCATCTTTCTTTTTCTGTGTCAATGCCATTTTTGCCGAATCAAGGTTTACACAATCGGGAAAATCGATGTGCAGAACCAGCTTTTTTACACCCGGAATGTCTGCATCAATCACAATCCGTGAGGAAAATATCTCCTGTTGATTAATATTTCTTCCTGCGAAAAATTCAGTAAACTGTGTATGAACATCTGAAAATTTCTTACCATCCGGGTTCCAGATTTCAGGGAAACGACCTGCAAAGTAGTTTGCAGAAGCCAACAGTCCGGTTGCGTCATAGCCGGTTATGGCTATTCCCCCTTTTCTAAAAAAACCGTTCTGTTTGAAAAAACAGATATCTCCCTGTCCCGGTTTTAATCCGTTTCCGACACGGTTCTCGAGTTTATCGGACTTGTTGATCATTCTGTTTCGTGAACCGATGATGATAACCGGTTTGTCATAAAAGGGATTCTTATCCGAATCATAACCGAGCCGGTTAAAATCCGCCGAGGTGGTTTCGTATCCGAGTCGTGCCGCGATGTTGGCAGCAGATGCTATTTCCGATTCAGAAGGATTCTGGGGAAGAACCAGGGTGCACTGGATATAATCAGTAATGCTATCCCTGTTTCGGTCTTCCAGGATGTAGCCCGGATCAAAAAAGTTCCCTGCATGGCGCGGTATGAATGACAGTTCCATATCCTGAGCCAGTCCGGCAGAGGAAAGAAGAAACAGCAAAATCGTTATCCTGAACAGTATGTTTTTCATGGTCAATAAATCAAACGCTTAAGTAGAATGATCACTCTGGAGTAAATTTAGTTAAATCCTGTTATATTAAAAATTTACGAAAGAAGTTGGGATTGTCACTTTCCACCGGAAGGGAAAATGCCGGTGTACCGGAATTTTCAGTTGATAAGTTAAATGTTAATACATTATTTGTTAAGGGTTTCGTAACCCTGCCTGCCATGCCTACGGCAGGCGAGTGGCAGGCAGGCGTAAGCCGACCAACGAAAACGTTGGCAACTGCATGAATTTAAGCCTTTTCAGACCGGTCCATGGAGAGTCTTCCTTTCGATCATAGCCTGGAGTTGGACCGGTTTATTTCGTCATTCAAACTTCCCGGGGCCCGCCCTGTGAAATACTCCTATGGAGTAAAAGTTACGCTTTTATTTCACAGGGCAAGCCCCGGGCTAAATACAGGTTGTCCCCAGCCAGGCAGTGACGATGGGACTATAAATTTTTACACAGTGGGTGATTTAGAATAGGAAAGTTATTGGTACGGGTGGTTGTTCCGGGAAAAATCCTCCTTTTATGGTAGGCAAAATCACCAACTCCGGAGGAGTTGAAAGACAATAGCCCCGGACTTGAGTCCGGGGTTAATGCACCAAGATAAAAACGGGCCAACTGTTATGTTATAAAATGGGAAATTGTTACATGGACCGAAGATATACCATACCTTAACAAAAGTAATTTTGTTCACAGACACCGTCAGGTTTGGCAAACCCTGACGGGTCTTTTTAACCGTTAGTCGGTAACGTTGTGAAAATAGAACGAATGATGATAAACGATTAACGATACTGGGTTCGTAACCCTGCCTGCCATGCCTACGGCAGGCGAGTGGCAGGCAGGCGTAAGCCGACCAACGAAAACTTTCCTCCCCCTATCCTGACATCCACCAACTGTCTGATCGTCAGGATTTTCCCCTTGTGCGGATGCTGGTGTTAAATGATTGCCCTCCAATGGAACTGAAAGGAATTATAACACTTTTGGGGATAAATTTGCAAGATTTTTACATTTTTATGGAGTAATATTAATATGAATTTTCACTTTTGTGGAGATAAATTTGTATATTTGTTACACTTTTTAGGAGATGAATGATGAAACGAGCCCTATATAAAGATCTGTTATTGTGGAAAAACAGTCGGAATCGTAAGCCGCTGTTGTTGCAGGGAGCGCGTCAAGTGGGTAAGACTTTCCTGGTCAACGAATTTGGGAACAATGAATATCCCGATTTCGTTTATCTGAACTTTGAACAGGACCCAGACTTAAAATCTCTCTTCCAGGGAAGTTTGAATCCTCAACATATAATCAACAATATCAGTCTGTACATTGGTAAAAAAGTTGTACCCGACAATACACTCATTTTTTTCGATGAAATTCAGGCTGTGCAGGAAGTGCTCACCTCCCTGAAATACTTTTGTGAGCAAACCCCGGAATACCATATTATTGCTGCCGGATCACTGCTCGGAATCAGTGTGGGAAAACAGCGCAGTTTCCCGGTGGGTAAGGTTAATTTTATGACCATGTTCCCGATGAACTTCACCGAGTACCTGGTAGCTTTTGGAGAAGAGCTTCTAGCTGACAAACTGATAACCACAAATTCGGTTGAGGCATTCCCAAACATATTGCATGACAAATTACTGAATCATCTGAAAATGTACCTGTTTCTGGGAGGTATGCCTGAGGTGTTACAGGATTATCTGGATCATGAAGATATTTCCTCCGTAAGGAAAATCCAGGTCGAAGTCCTTGAAGCATTCAAAAGAGATTTTTCAAAGTATACCGGTGCAGTGCAAGCCATAAAAACCTCTGAACTATGGCAATCCATTCCTTACCAGCTGGCAAAAGAAAATAAAAAATTCAAGTACAGTGACGTGCGTAAAAAAGCACGGGCAGCTAATTATGAGCAGACCTTTGAATGGCTCAAAAAAGCCGGATTGATTCACATAGCTTATCAGGTAAACACTCCCAAAATGCCACTCTCCGGCTTTGCTGATTATTCAAAGTTTAAAGTATATGTACTCGACACAGGATTATTGGGAGCCATGTTAAATCTTACCCCGGATATAATTCTTAAACCAACTGACCTATTTAAAGAATATAAGGGTGCTTTTATCGAAAATTTTGTGGCAACCGAACTGATTGCATCAGGCAATAAGGATTTGTTTTACTGGAAATCGAAAAGTGATGCTGAGGTTGATTTCATCATCCAATCGGATAATGAAATCTTTCCGGTTGAAGTCAAAAGCGGTTTGAGCAGAAACCTGAAAAGTCTCAGAAGTTATGCACAGAAATACCAGCCAACATTTGTCATTCGGATATCACCCAGAAATTTCATTGAGAAGAATGATTTCATCAATCTCCCGCTTTATGCTGCTTTCCTGACGATTAAATCAGATGCTATAATAAGGACAATTGGATGAGGAGCGTCATGGTCGAAGACCCTGGCTAAGCGTAGCGAACGTCATGGGACCGAGCACCCAGGACCCTGAACTACCAATACTCGTACTATGAACTGCCACCCGCATAGCTTTCACACAGTCATAGCACGAGGGTACTTTTTATTAGCCTTCGCCTTAGCCTGTTGATTCAAAAAAATTAATGGGTTTCTGTTTGAATATGGTTTACAGCAAATGATTTCTGCCTTCATAGGTTTTATCGATATTTTCAATTAACTTGCATGTATATATCTCCTCTGCCATGCATAAGATCGTTTTCAAGAACCCGGATGGGAAACCCAAACCAGCACTGGCGAATACCTATGCCTCCATCATCTCTTCCAGCCTATCCGAACTAAAATGCCCGGTTCACGATAAACCGGGAGAGTTTGAATTGAAATTTACACCCCCCGACACCTATTTTATCCATGTCACCGCATGCTGCGATGAATTCAAAACAACCATTGAAAAGAAGATCGGATTGATGCTTAGTTAACGTTACATAGATTCGATGTTTTACCCCATGCAAATCCATAGCTTATTGTTGAAACACTTGACTCCAATAGTGATATTCAATATCTTTATTTATTGCTATTCTAAAAATTTCTGCTTTCATTAAATATATACATCATGAAACGACTACTTCTTTTACTCATCACTCTTCACTCATCACTCATCATTCTTTTTCCTCAGGCACCGCAAGGCTTCAACTACCAGGCGGTAGCCCGGGATACGGATGGGTCACTGCTTGCTACACAGACGATCGATGTAAAGATAGGGATCCGTGCAGGAAGTGAGAGCGGCACGCTGGTATGGGAGGAGACCCATACCGTAACGACAAATGAGTTCGGGCTCTTTACCCTGAAGATCGGGGATCCTGTGGCCGAGCAGGGATCGGGCTCCGTAGCGACCTTCAATGAGATTGCATGGAATACCGGGGTGTACTACCTTGAGGTATCGATTAAGACCGATACTGATTTTATTCCAATGGGTACATCAGAGTTACTCTCGGTTCCATTCGCCCTGTTTGCCGAGGAGGGGAACGAGGGACCACAGGGTCCTCAGGGGCTTCAGGGTGTCCAGGGGCCTGAAGGTGATACCGGTCCGGTGGGTGCACAGGGGGAACAAGGACCGATTGGTCCGACCGGGGAGACCGGTCCCCAGGGACCAAAAGGGGATAAAGGAGACAAGGGAGACATGGGTGAGATGGGATCGCAGGGACCGCAGGGACCGAAAGGAGATTCCGGGACGGGATTGATTAACCGCGGGGCTTGGAGGGATGACTCAACCTACTACGACGGAAACTACGTGTTTGACCGTTCGACAGACGACCCGCTGATCAACTCCATGTGGATCTTCCAGGGCACAGAACCCTATACCAGTAGTACACAACCCTACCAGGATACCGACAACTGGGTCGAGTTTGAAGCACCGCAGGGACCGGAAGGCCCGCAGGGACTTCCTGGACCGGAGGGACCGAAAGGAGATATCGGTGATACCGGACCGCAGGGGCCTGTTGGCCCTACAGGTCCTACAGGTCCACAGGGACCACAGGGAAATCCGGGACCACAGGGAGAAACAGGGCCGCAGGGAACGCAGGGAGACCAGGGTCCACAGGGCCCGCAGGGAAACCCGGGAATTCAGGGTCCGCAGGGTATCCAGGGACCGATCGGTCCAAAAGGGATCGATTGCTGGGACCTGAACGGGAACGGGATCAATGACCCGGAAGAGGATGTGAACGATGACGGACTGTGGAATGCAGAAGATTGTAAAGGTCCGGAAGGTAATCCGGCAACCGACGACCAGGACCTGGAACTATCCGGTAACACCCTGAGCCTTACCAACGATCCGACAACCGTCGATCTGTCGGGATATCTGGATAATACAGATGCCCAGTCCCTGATTATGACCGGCAACGTATTAACCATCTCAGGAGGAGGGGGAATGGTTGACCTGTCACTTTTTGGCGATGATGACGATGCAAACCCGGAAAATGAACTGAATACCAACCTGGTGCTGAACGGATCGTTACTGGAGCTGACCGATCCGGGAGGAACCTTAACCGCAGACCTGGGATCACTGGAGGAGGATGCCGATCCGGACCCAACCAATGAACTTCAGGACCTCTCCCTCTCAACCAATACCCTTAGCTTGACAAAAAGTGGCAGTACGGTGGATCTCTCGGGATACATGGATAACACTAATTACTGGGTGGAGAATGGGGACACCATCTACTACCTGGACGGCAATGTCGGTATTGGAACCACATCACCGCAAGGAAAACTTGAAGTTCAGGGTGATGGTCTTGAAGTGCCCGATGAACCCCTGTTTGAGGTGAAACGTCAGGATGGACAAACGGTCTTTGCCGTATACCCAGAAGGAGTTCGCATCTATGTCGAGGAATCAGAAACCAAAGGAACCAAGGGTGGATTTGCCATCGGGGGATTTAACCCGGCTACCAAAGACATTACCAATGAGTACCTTCGCGTTACACCCGACAGTGTGAGGGTCTACGTCAATGATGACGGTACGAAAGGAACGAAAGGAGGATTTGCTATAGGCGGATTCAGTCCTCTTACAAAGGGAACAACAAACGAATACCTGAGGGTATCGCCTGACAGTGTTCGTGTGTACGTTGAAAAGGAAACCACGAAAGGGACCAAAGGGGGATTTGCCATCGGAGGGATCCACCCGCTTAAAGGAAACAGCGAAGAATACCTCAGGGTAACACCGGATAGTGTCAGGGTCTATATCAACGATGAACTGGTCAAAGGAACAAAAGGGGGATTTGCCATCGGAGGGTATCATCCATTAAAAGGTGCCGGAACAGAATATTTCCGGGTGACCGACGATAGTACCCGGGTGTTTGTCAGGGATTCCACCGCCGGATTCAGCATTTCCAACATTGAAAGTGGTATGGCACAAAACCTGATGGACCTGACCGTTCAAAACTATTTCATCGGTCATGAAAGCGGTAAATCCAACTCCACCGGTAACTATAACTCGTTTATCGGTTACCAGAGCGGACTGCAAAATACCACAGGTAAAAACAATATCTTCCTCGGTTACCAGAGCGGGTACGACAATACAACCGGAATTTACAATACATTCATCGGGTACAGATCCGGTTATAAAAACCAGGGTGGACCTGATCCGGATGTCGATCGACTCGGTAGCTTCAATACATTCACAGGATGTAAAGCAGGTTATTCCAATACCAATGGCTTTTTCAATAGTTTCTTTGGCAATATCAGTGGTTATGCCAACACAACAGGTAGCAGAAATACATTTTACGGCAACAACAGCGGTATGCGCAATACTAACGGCGAACGCAATACCTTTGTTGGAAATGCCAGTGCTTCTTTTAACCTTACAGGAAGTGACAATACATTTGTTGGTGCCTACAGTGGATATTATAACACAATAGGAAACAAAAATGTGTTCATCGGTGGATATACAGGCCTGGGCAGTACAAATATTACTGGCCAGGGTAATACCTACATCGGGTTCGACTGTGGTAGTAATATAAGCAGTGGGAAAAATAATACAGCTGCAGGTTATCAAAGCGGATTCAATAACCAGACAGGAAATTTTAACGTTTTCCTCGGAAACCGTGCAGGGTACACTGAGACCGGTTCAAACAAGTTATACATCGCTAACGGTGCAGTAAATGACAGTCTCCTTATATATGGTGAATTTGACAACAAAATCCTCAACCTGAATGCCAATGTGGGAATCGGTACAGTTTCCCCCGGCCGGCAGCTTGAAATATCCAATACCGGGGATGCCTGGCTGAGGATTGCTGCCGATAGTGATAATGACGGAGGGGAAACAGGAAATGCCTATCTTCAGTTCACCACCGATAATCAAGCCGAAGATTTTGATGGATTGATTTACCTCGAAAATCTTCAGGGTGATACGAAACTCCACTTTGATGTCGAAAATAACCTGACCATGACGATATATAATGGTCGGTTAGGTATCGGGAATACAACTCCTGTAACTTCGTTATGCAACAACGCCACACTGGCTTCTGACGGTATCAAGAGCAGTTCGATATACGGGGTTAACTGGAGAATCAGCGATGGGGGTTATGCTGTTGGTATCGAAAACACGGCCACCGGAGGAAGCGGATTGCTGGTTGACGCAGGAAACCACTCCGGAACCGGTTCAACGGTTGCCCATTTTGTTTCAGCCGATAACTCCCTGCTCTATATCCGTGAAGATGGAAATGTTGGAATTGGAACAACAACACCTGGATTTACTCTGGAGGTAATAGGAACGGCTGCCAAGACCGGAGGTGGATCATGGAGTGTCAGTTCAGACCGCCGTTTGAAAGATATTCATGGTGATTATCAGAAGGGACTGGCAGAGGTTCTCCAGCTTAATCCTGTTGCTTTTAATTACAAGTCAGGAAATGCCCGGAATCTGCCAGACAGTGAAGAGTATATTGGCTTTGTCGCCCAGGATGTTAGGGATATTTTCCCGGAAGCGGTAAATGAAGGCAAAGATGGATACCTTGACTTTAATATGCATGCGGTGAATGTGGCACTGGTCAATGCCATAAAGGAGCAGCAGAAGATGATCGAAAGCCAGCAGCAGGAGATCGATAAACTGATGGAGATGGTTGAGAAATTAATGGAGATCAATGGTGAAAGGTAATATTAAGTGAAGGGTGTTCGGTCCTTGGTACTCGGTCCTCGGTAAAAGAAGTATATAAGTTATACCAAAGGCACGCCTTCTGCGGGCTGGCATCCCCATGGGATTTGTTAATAAGTTGATACGTTATTAATCACTCATCAGTCATCACTGAAAACTGCTCCGGAGGTTGCACAGTCATGAAATCAACAACTCCAATGGAGTAGAAAAACAATAGGGGGGTGTATCAAAAGTCGATTTTTCAGTCATCCTGAACTTGTTTCAGGATCTCATAATTCTGATTAACAATAGATTAAGATTCTGAAATAAATTCAGAATGACGATTTTCTGGACTTTTGATACACCCCCTAAAGAGAATCTTAAAAAACGGGCCAACTGCTGTTGCTTATCCTGGGAAAACATTGAATGGACCGTGATCTGCCTAACCCTGATAATGATACCACTCCCCTGTTCACAAAACTGAAGATAATTATATAAAAAATTCCCCATGGTTCCCCCTATGCTTTAATCCAATGGGCTGTTTCAAAGAATATCATCATAAAATATAGAAGAACCTGACAATTTTTATTAATTTCCATGTAAAATAAATATTACATACCATGAATCGACAAATGATGAATAAAGGAATTCTAATGTATAAACCGGTATTGTTAAGCCTGGTGATCCTGTTCGCCACAGAAACCACTTTTTCCTGTATGGCGGTACCCGGGGAAGAGACGCTACAAGGTAAAAAAGTATTGATGGTCTGGGGTGGATGGGACGGCCACGAACCGAAACAGTGTGTCGATATCTTCCAGCCCTGGCTTGAAGAGATGGGGGCTGAAGTGACCGTATCCAATACCCTGGATGCATACCTTGATAAGGAGTTGATGGATGGGGTGGATCTGATCATTCAGGTCTATACCATGGGCACCATTACCGGTGAACAGGAAAGGGCGTTGCTGAATGCCGTAAAAGGAGGGGTTGGACTGGCAGGATGGCATGGTGGATTGGGGGATTCTTTTCGCCAGAACACCGAGTACCAGTTTATGGTCGGTGGTCAATGGGTTGCACATCCGGGAGGGGTAATTGATTACAGGGTAAATATTACGAATCATGAAGACCCGGTAACCAGGGGCCTTTCCGATTTTGATATGCACTCCGAGCAGTACTATATGCACGTGGATCCTAACGTGAAAGTCCTGGCAACCACCACTTTCAGTGATAAACATGCTTCCTGGATCGAGGGATGCGTGATGCCGGTTGTATGGAAAAAGATGTACGGCAAGGGCCGTGTCTTCTATTCATCACTCGGGCATGTCTCCAACGATTTTTCTGTACCGGAAGCCCTGGAGATCATGAAGCGCGGGATCACCTGGGCCTGCCAGAGCAAATATGCTCCCGCAGAAGAGTGGATCGAACCGATCGACCCAAACAGGTAAACTGTTTAAACCGGTTGGTGCTTCTCGAATATTAACTCGTAATATCCCGGATTACCATAACCAAAAATGCCGGGTGCAAAAATTTGTACAAAACGCCATCCGCTCCTGGCATGCTCTTCTATCAACTTGTGGTAGTCTTCTTTTGGTTTACGTTTAAATGAAGTTGCCTTGATGGTAATGAACTTGTAATCAAACATATTTTCTGAAATTTTTATTCCTAAGCACTAAGATACACAAGAATCCGATATCTCAACACAATACGCTGCTTAGTCTATAGATTATTAATCCTATTTAAAAAAAATAACCCTGAAGTGATATACACTCCAGGGCTCTTTTTATATAGACCTTCTAAACAGAAGGATCAGAGCACCTTGCTGGCCAGATTAAAATAGGGAGGCATCAGGTTATTATCGATAATCCCATCTTTTTTCAACTCCAGAATGTACTTCAACCCTGCAGAGTAGGATATGGATAGCCTCTTAATGATCTGACCCAATGAACAAAGATCATTCTCCTGCAGTATTTTAATAATTTCCTGCTTGGTAGGATTATTGATCTCATCCAGTCTTATTTGTTTCTTTTCTTCCATAAAAACATCCTCCTTTTCTAATAAAAAATTGTAATCAAATTTGCAAGCCGGAGAAATGCTCACCTTCCGACTTGCAAATTTTGCTCATTTCAACACTAACCCCTCAATTCAATGATGTATAATTCACCCAAAAGGTTGCTCCTTGCTATGAAAAAATCGTTACTTTTTTCTTAACATTGGAATATCATTGACGAATTCATTGAATTTGTAGATGAGTTCACCCTTCTTTGATATGAATTCATAAAGATATAGTGTACATTTAAACGCTACGATTGGTTATTGGATATTTTTTAAACAGATCAATAATTTTTTTAACAGTTCAATAGCATGTCAGGAAATCCATTCGATCTTAGAGGAAAACTGGGGTTGGTAACCGGTGGAGGGACCGGAATCGGTTTTGGTATCTCCAAATGCCTGGTCGGTGCCGGGGCATCGGTTGTAATTACCGGCAGAAGGGAAGGGGTGCTTAAAAAAGCGACTGAAGAGCTGGGTGAACGGTCCAGCTATGCCATTCATGACATCACGAAATTAGATGCTATCCCCAGTTTCGTGCGGTTTATTGAATCCAGGTACGGACCGGTCGACATCTTGGTGAACAACGCAGGCATTAACGATGTAAAATCTCCATTCAAGGTATCAGACAGTGATTTTCAGGCTATTCTGAGTACAAACCTGGCAGGTATTTTTTCGTTAACCCGTGAGGTTGCCACATTCATGGTTCAGCGAAAAAGAGGATCAATTATCATGATCACCTCCCTGGCTGCCATTTATGGGTTAAAGGATGTAGCACCCTATGCTGCATCAAAATCAGGACTTCTTGGAATGACCCGGTCTCTTGCAACTGATCTCTCTCCTTCGGGCGTCAGGGTTAACGCCATTGCACCCGGTTTCATCGTCACGGCAATGCATGAAGAAGCGATCAGGCGATCCCCGGAAAAAGAAAAAAAGATCTTGGAACGCACACCCCTGAGGCGGTTTGGCACACCGGAAGAGATCGGTTATGCTGTTGTATTTTTTGCTTCTGATGCTTCGGCATTTATTACCGGTGTTCAACTACCGGTTGACGGTGGCAATGCCATTGGTTTTTAACCTTCAGAAAATCGAGGATTTCAAAAATTGCTATTAAGCAGTCAGTTTTGGTGCAACCGATAATCCTGTATCAATCCCTCGGTAAGCCAGTTTGCCAGTGCCTGCCGGTTGTTTTCTTTTAAAAACCTCACCTGGTCCCGGTAATTCCTGATGTTTCCCAGCTCAATGAACGTAGTAACGGGTGTTGTCTTTTTTAACATGTATAAGTTCCTTGTTCCGACGGTTCCGGTATATCCCCTGGATGGTTGATGGATCATATATTTCTTTTTCAGTGTTTGCTGAAGGGTTTCAGATAGTTTTTTCCCTGCTTTGCTATTGGGATGGTGGTAAAAATAGACATCGATATTGCTGCTTTTGCTTTGCGAATCGAGATGAATAACGATTGCACGCTGGTATGGTCTGGATCTGTTTTTGCGATATAGCTGGTTTATGGCGGATGCTCTCTGCCTCAATCTTGTCGCCTGTTTTGCCGGAATTTTATGATTCGGGTAACAGGTCTCATCCCGATCCGGTTTCAGGTATTCTTCATTTCGTATACCATCATTGTTATCCCGGGTGATCATGTACACAAGTGCTCCGTGTTCAATTAATCTCCTGGCTAGCCGTAGCGTAATATCATACGCATATTCATCTTCACAAACCGTTCTGCTCCCAATCTTCACATTGGCTCCCCAATCCGGCCCTCCGTGCCCGCTAACAAGATAAAAAACCGCACCTGCCAGCTGGTTATCTTTCCTCGCTACCAACTCATACTCTTTCCCGAAAATGGGATACCGGCCAACTTCACTCACCACCGGGATCTTATAATTCTTCCCTTCAATCAGGGTATTGTTTTTGCCCAGTGATTCGGCGTTGATCTCAACAAACTCATCAAAGTATTTTGCAGGCGCAAGATTATTCCGGGCCAATAGGGAATAAATCCCTTCTCCCTTTTTGGCTTTCACCACAGTATAACTATCCTGAGCTCCTAAAGAGAAAGTGAAGCAGGTAAAAAAAATGATCCCTAACAATCCGTTTAACAGCTGTTTTTTCTCCTCCATGTTATCTTTTTCCTTCCCGTCCGGGGATTCCCAAAGATCCCATCGTAAAATTATGAAAATTCATCATGCGTATTTTCGGCCTAAATGAAAAGTAATCAACAGGATAATTAACAAAGGGAATGCCTGAAATGTCTGGAATGCCTCAAATGCCTGAAATGTCTCTTCCATAGGAATGCCTGCCCGCAGCAGGCGGGCCTTCTGCAAAATGCCTCGAATTTTTCTTTATCAAATGGAGCAAGTAGAAAAGAATAAGAAGTTCTTTTACTGGATATTAATATCAGAATAGAATGTCCTGAAAGGACAAAGTATTTGTTTTGAGGCATTTACAAATTTAAGGCAATTGAGGCATTTATTATACGAACTTCTCCCTGGCTTGCAGGTTATAGAGGCCATACAGGTTGGCAAGGATTATTCCTGTCAGCAGGTAAAGGCGGTTTTTCATGGATACTTCAGCCCATATGATCTGATTCATATCCCTGGGAAGATCGAAGGGATTGAGAAAAATATTCCATGCACTATCTTCCAGGGGTTCGGCAGCAATGAGAAATCCAACTCCGATCACGACCATGACTACTGCAGTACCATTTCCATTTTTTATCAATGTTGAGAGCATAAAGGCAAG
>Ga0315534_1000904_pt1 | contig 20860 bp, 25 predicted proteins | sample SalMarSW160240MG_FD_203094 | JGI IMG/M metagenome (GOLD analysis project Ga0315534, IMG submission 203094) | Salt marsh sediment microbial communities from the Plum Island Ecosystem LTER, Massachusetts, United States - Salt Marsh Sediment SW1602-40 ... | reverse complement strand
TAATCGCTAGAAAGCACAAACTCGATTCAGAGATTTACAAACCTCAGGTTTAGGTGTAGTTCAGATCCGTTGCCTGACAAAATCTCGATATCAAAAACCAGTGCTTTGAAGTCGGAGGTACATGACCTAAAAGGATTAATACACCGATTATGACTTTAATTAATAATGCCAACAGCTTATGTGCTTATTAATTGTGACCTTGGATCAGAGGAGGAAATTCTCAAGGAGTTGAGAAACTTAACTGAGGTTGTTGAATTAAGCGGAGTATACGGTGTTTATGATATAATTGTGAAGATTAGGGCCGATTCTATGGATAAACTGAGAGAAACTATAACTTGGCATGTGAGAAGAATTGATAAGGTTAGATCAACTCTCACAATGATAGTCATTGAAGGACAAGGAGATAAGTCAAAGTCTCAGTCATAGCTTCCCTACAAAAAGCCAAAAAGGAAGCTTTCATGCATCCATGAATCCCAGCTACTAATCTAATATGATGATGCAGGCCCCATTCCTTCATAGCTTAATATCAATAATCCTAAATCCTAAGACCAACGCGATTCCTATTATTACGAATCCAGCTGCTATTAATGCACCTTGATTCTTAATTGGCGCTTGAGAGATTCCACCCTTATAGAGGAGGTAGACTCCGCTCGTCCCAAGTAGAAAAATAATGATCATAACCACTGTTTCCGCAACAGTTTGAATAGATCTTGATGGGATTATAAACGAGCCTGATAACCTTCCAGATCCTTCAAGAATAGAATTAAACAAGCCTGATCCTAACGCAAAGAAAAACACAAGATAAACAGATGACGCTACCATAATTGCTTTATTTGAACTCATTAGCATTTTATTTTCAACTAGAGAGTGACTGTTTATAAATGTCTTTTTAGCAAAGTTCAACCGATGATAAACCGTAATTGTGCTCATCATGGATTCGCTGAACCTTGATCAGCTATTATTGCCAGTGCTCTAACAGGAGAACCTGACGCTCCCTTTAATTTAAGCGGATTGATTAGCAAGGTGAATCTGTCTTTGTGTTTTAGACTCTCGAGACTACACAAATTCTCTACGATTAAAATGCCTTTAGCTAGCAGTATTTTATGAGTGGAGAAATGCTTATCTGAACCAATATCGATACTGGGACCATCTATTCCTACGGCGTTCACTTTCTTCCCTGCCAAGAACTTAGCAGCAGCTACAGATAATCCAGGATTACTTAGCATGTAACTCTTGCTAGGTATCATGTTCTGCCAGCCGGTTCTAAACACGATCGAAAGACCGCGATCTATTTCGTCGATTTCACGCAAATCATCAAGGGTGATCAATCCGTTCGCGCCTTTAGGCAAGTGCAACAGTAAGGCAGGACTTACAAGCCGCTCCACCCCGATCATATCTATACTCTCAGCATTTGCTACGAAATGGGAAGGAGCATCCAAATGAGTTCCAGTGTGAGTGCTCATCATCATAATTTCCGAATCATAAGAATGTACATCATATTTTGTCCACTTCATAAATAGAGGTTGAGGAGAACCTGGAAACACTTGCAAATTCGCATTTATTTCTAGTGACAAATCTACAATGTGCATCTACTTAATCTGTCACGTTATTTCCACTACTGATTTTTAAATTGTATCAAACAGTTCAACATAGGACGTCGTTGTCGCCATGATATGAATTAATTATGCTGGGTCTTCATTGGTGATCAGTGCTAGAAGCGCTGCCCTAATTTCCTTCCCATTTGCTGCTTGCCTGAAATATGTGGCATTGGTGGTATTGTCTATTGAATGCGAGATCTCATCTAATCGGGGCAAGGGATGCATAATTGAAACATCAGTTTTTGACTTGTCTAGTGTGCTCTGATCGATAGTATATGTACCCTTTACTTTTTCATACTCCTGTATGTCAGGGAATCGTTCTTTCTGGATCCTAGTTACATATATGACATCTAGCGTGGACAAAATGTCCTCAGGTAAGTTACTGTACTCTTGAATCTTCAACTTATTCTCCACGCCGTATATTGACTCTTTTCGTATGCTGAGGGTAGGCGGTGATATCAATCGAATATCTACGTCGTAGTTGGAGAGTCCGTATACCAAAGAATATATCGTTCTCCCATATTTTAGGTCACCAATAATTCCTATTCGAAGGCCGTCAATTCTTCCTTTTTCTTTATAAATTGTATATAGATCAAGCATAGCCTGAGTCGGATGTTCTTCGCTTCCGCTCCCTGCGTTGATAACGGGATGCCTTGACAACTCGCTAGCAAACCTGCCAGAACCATCTAAAGGATGTCTCAATACGAGTACATCAGAGTACAAATCCATAATTCGAATGGTATCTGACAAGCTTTCACCCTTTTCAATAGATGAAGATTTAGGATCTGCTATACCAATCGAGCTACCTCCGATAGAAGTGATAGCGGCCTCAAAGCTCATTCTTGTTCTTGTGCTTGGTTCGTAGTAAATTGAACCAAGAGTTATTCCTTTACCCAGTTCGCTTCTTTCAATTCTGGATAGGGTAGATATCCTGTCGGTGAAACTGAAGAGAAATTCTAGTTCATCCTTAGTAAAATCCCTTATTGAAACAACATCCCTACCATAGTAATGATTTGTGGCCAAATTTCTAAGTCTTGATCAGGTATTCTAATGTATATTTATTATCTCTCTCCCTCTGTATATTTATTATTTCGAATGGTTCCCTTTCAATGGTCTATGTCTGTACTGAAAGTAGCTTTACAAGAGGCTACTGTGTGATTTGGTTTTGGTTCCGCCTCCCAATAAGTTCATATGCAGAAATGGCTCATCGAATTCCTATTAGTTGGGAATTTACAAGTACGATATTTACAAGAGTCCGAATCTTGGGTTGTTCAGTCGGGCGAATAATACTACTCTCATCCTACCTTTTGGTTTCGCCGAAACCAAGATGACTAAATTAAGGAATTATCTAGAGGTCGAAAATGTAATTTTTACGTCGATTGGGGGAACCAGGCTCCTTGGGGCGATGGCAGTCATGAACAACAAAGGCATGTTGTTGTCGTCTTTTTCGTCTGACGAGGAGATTGAAGTTATGAGGCGATTGACCAGGCTTAATGTAGAGAGGCTATCTAGCAGGTTTACTGCCGTAGGGAACCTCGTTTTGGCCAATGACCAGGGTGCATTGGTTTCTCCTATATTCAAAGGTGAGGTGGACAGGCAAGTCCAGGATGTTCTTGGGGTACCCGCTATTTCATGTACTGTCGCAGGTTATTACCAGATCGGATCAATGGTTGTTGCAACTGATACTGGTGCAGCTGTACACCCCAAGGCATCGGAAGAAGAATTGGCGATTATCACAAAGACTCTAAAGGTGGAGACCGAGCCAGTAACGGTTAATGGTGGTATGCCATTCCTGTCATCAGGCTTGCTCGCTAATAGCAAATCAGTTATCGTTGGTAGTTTGACGAGTGGACCAGAGCTGATCATGATTAGTAGAGCTTTCAAGGTCTAGAATCCATAGGATTTAGGCCTTGGGTACTAATTTAGGAACCGGTAAATTAGTACACTAGTATTTGCCTGTACCAGTATAAGGCAAATAGTTATTTCTGAGCCTTGACAGAAGGATTTGATTAGGCATAGATTGAAAACTACCGGTTGTTTATACCTTAGATCATTCCATGAATTTAGAAAAAGGGATATTCAGAGATTCGGGAGCGCAGTTGTATAAACTTGAATAAGCTGCTGTATTTAGAATAAAATTTTAATGAGATCAGTAAACATAAACTGGTTTTGACAACAATAACGTATATAACAACAAAATAGAAATAATATTGACGATGTCTGACAACGGAGTTGAACCTAAAGAGGAACGGTATCCATTTACAAGTACTTGGACAATTGAATGGAAGGACAAGGTTAGTCATGTTGTCAACACACAAGAAGAAAATGACTACACCAAGGCCTTAAGTTTGTTTAACGAATTATCTAGTTCGGGAAAGGATGTAGTTCTTTATGAAATCCGGACGCCTATTGCCGATCCTTCTGCTCAACCAAAAAAAATCCCAATTCTGAATAGCGCAAAAGTGAAGAAAAGAATACCCAGTGGGGGGCCTAAACCACGAGTAGCAGGAGTGTCAGAGAGAATCACAAATGCGAGCAAATCTTCAAGAACTTCTAGTCTAAAGGATCTCAGGACTAGAATACTTATTTTAGTTGCAGTCATTGCAGTTTTTGTCATAATTCTTTTTCTCATTTCTGTTCTTTTTACTGGCAGCGATTTAGCACACAATTTTTCGATTTTTACTTTTTCAATTAAATCCCCCTCACTTGGACTTAATATATGACCAATTCTGGGATAATGTTGATAATATTTAGGGCTCAATCTATATGCTGGTTGAGCCACTTCTTTTTCAAATACACAAGTTTAATACTACTGGCTAGTTATAGGGGCTATGCCAATAGCATACGTGTTACTCAACTGTGAACTCGGCCATGAAGCAGATATTATTAACGAACTAAAAAAACTACCAGGAGTCAATGATGTGGAAGGATGTTATGGGGTTTACGACATGATCATGAAAATAAGCTCGGATTCGATGGACAAGTTAAAGGAGACAATCACGTGGCATATCCGAAAAATAGACAAAATAAAGTCGACTTTAACATTGATAGTTATAGAAGGCCAGGGGAATCATTAGGATTGAAGCAAATTAAATAGTTATGAACTTACGAGCCGCCTCCCAATTCAGTGGCTTACCTCACGTTCGATCTCGTTGCACGAAATTTGCTAAGTATCGAGATACAGATACTGGCCGATTAGGGGTATGTTGACAAGCTAATTTTCTTTGATTATTAATGCGTTGCCTACATTATCATTCTATATCTTGTCCTGATTGGTCAAGCTTTCAAGTTCATTTATTGTCCCCTTAAAATATTGCAGTTTCAAGACAAGGTCGTCAGATTTGGTCCTTACTTAATATCTTGGAAAGCCTGTGAAATTTGCGACTTAACCGCTTCCAGATCCTTATCGTTAGTTATACGAAAGGTATTTTCTGGTTTACTCCTTCCATACTTTACAACTATCGCGAGTCCGTCGTCTTTTGGTTGAACATCGAGGAACGCCCTGAAGTTCAGGGTCTTTGCGTAGACAATTCGATGCGGACGCACCTCCTCTATCACCATGTCGCCTAGCGACTTTACGAACTGTCTAAGCTCTAAGAGCATCTCTCTGATATCGCCTCTTAAACTTGTTACATGGTCTTCAAATTGCACGCCAGCTCGATTATTGACGAAGCCGAATTCACTCATTAGATCTATCATGAGAAAACCCTTTATTAATCAAGGAGGCGCAGTCTGGATTTTTCGTCAGTCCTTTGAGAGCTTTTCAACATTTTGTATATTGAACTACAATGCGAATGGATTAGTTGGTTGTGCATAATCTAAGACAGACTCTGCTCGTGACGAGCTTTTGCTTAGCAATTCAAACATTATCTTCAATATGTAATAAACGGATAAAATAGGCTTGTTTATGGAGGTCTAATTCCAAAGGGCGAGACGTTCCTTAAGAGGAGCAAAGTGTCTTTCAATCTCATCAAAGCGTTCATAAAAACTATTGGCATGACGAAGGTTTTCAAAGGAAGAATCTGTCTTAATCTTCTTCAAAACCCCGCTCACTTCATCAATCGTAACCCCGTGCTTGATATCATATTCTATCTGTTTTATGCAATTCGCTATGGTCCCGTACCTACGATGTTGTCTTTTCTCCCATGTTGAGGCCGTTTCCGATATTCCTGTTAAATACTTTACAATTGTCTTTTCCATGTGTTTAATATGCCAATCCTTCATGGGAAAGCTATTCTGAGTCAAAAGATCCATCATATATCCTTCTGCCTGACATATAAGCTAAGCCCCCTTTCAATATCAAGATTATTCTGTTAGTTGTTTCAATGTATTTGGGAGATTTTAAAATCTCGTCCACAAATTTATAGCTCGAATCAGCTATCCACCTACCTCAAAGAACCAGATAGTAATTCAATTATTTATTGCATATCAATCTCTTGCATAACCCAACAATGGAGACACAACACCTAGATTATTCCGGTCGTTTTTCGCAGATGCTTCTCGAAACTTCGCAAGGCCAATATCTGTTCTTCAGATTGAACTGAGCCTGGCCTCAAACCCCTGATCTTATTGATAGCTTCCAGAGATGATATATTGGGGTCTTGTTTCATAATATATGCTGCAAGAATGGTTCCTGTTCTTCCTTTTCCGGCTGCGCAATGCACTAAAACTGGTTTCTCTTCGTTAATGTGTCTGCCTATATAACGGACTGTTGATTCTAAACTCTCAAGTGATGGGGCACAAAAGTCATCCACCTTCAGGTGCATGTACTCCAGTTTATGATTGGTATCATCTAACCATGAAGTTGGAAGCGGGCTTTCCCTAACTGTGACCACACTCTTGATGCCGTTCTTTGCAACCCACGAAAGTTGTGGTAAATTGACTGGCATACCACTGCCCGCTAATTTTTTCTCTATCACCCAGCTAAAATTCGTTGGTCGGTTTGCAAAACGTCCACGAAACCAACGATACGTATTGCCAATTCTAGTCATGTAGTTGTTTTGAATAATTACCTGCAAGAAGAGAATATATGTCTTTTAAGTCGACATGTATGGCCTTTAATGCGAATGCAAATAACCTTGTGTCTAGATGTGCAAGGGTTAAATACCGCAGTGGGGATTTGAGATGGGCAATGTCTAATGGTGGCGCAATTTGATTCAACATGATTTCTCCGGCAAGATAGTTCTGATCACGGGAAGCTCAGGTGCAGTAGGTAGTCGGTTATTGGACTTTTTCACGACCTATGGCGCTACGACCATTGGAACTTACCGAGATGAAATGAGTATCGATATTACTCGCTCGAAATCTGAAGGGATCGACCTTTTTCGATGTAATACTATGGAGGATGCCGATGTAACCTCTCTCGTTAGTACAATTAGTAAGAAATATGGTCGAATAGATATTCTTGTGAATACTGTAGGGGGATATCTAGGCGGTAAAAGTGTAGTCGACCTTGAAGAGGAAGAATGGAATAGGATGTTTGGTCTAAATCTGCTTTCGGCGTTCCTAATTACCAAGCATGTTGTCCCGCTGATGCTTCAATCTGGTTACGGTAAGATAGTCCATATTTCTTCGTACACAGGGATATCTGCTCAGGGATTGGATTCGGCTTATGCCTCATCGAAAGCCGGTCTCATAAGATTTGTCGAATCCGTTTCAAAGGAAGTGAGGGATTATAACCTTACCATCAACTGCGTATTACCTACGATTATAGATACAAAGTCAAACAGAAAAATGATGCCTGATGCCAATTTCAAGCAATGGGTTACGATAGACGAGCTAGTGAATATTATTGCGTTCCTAAGTTCTGATGACTCTCGCGCGATAACTGGTTCAGCAGTACCAGTGCACAAATCAACCTAGTTTAGCAAACACTAACACAATCTGGAGTTAGAAATGTGACCAGATTAGCTCAGAAAGGAAATGATCCTTCCCACCAGGTCATTTTCGCGGGACATAGTTGTTTCAAGTAGTCTAATTCCATCCAAAGTAGCAGAAAAATATTCTCTGTAATACATGCGCATTCTCCGCTTCAATGTCCTTTCTACCAGACCATATTCCATAAGGTCGGTTATCAATTGAGCAACAATCATTGGATTAAGTTTGGTTTGACTTGAAATTTTGCTCTCTGATTTGGAGCTACACCTAACGCATCTAAGTATCTGGATATGCCACCTTGTCAGGCGTGAATAAGTACGGTCAAAGATCCTAGTATTCAAATCTATGTTACTTAAATCAACTAAAGTCGATTATTAATGTAACTGTCGAGCCTTACAGAATAGGAATTGCTAAGTGAAAGTAAGATTAATCAAGCAGCTGTGCTTGTCCTAAGAATAAATCGCCCCCTCTCTCATTTTACGGACTAATCTCATGACATTACCAAATGCAAAATAACATTAATTGGGAATTGTTTGGATATAATGAGGAGGTGGACAGTTCTTCGGACCCTGGAGAATATTGGCAGAATAGGCTTACATCAAATTATAGCCTCGAAGGGACAGGATTCCAAACCCTTGGCCAGGAGTACAACAAATGGATGTATAGAATAAGGAAAGTTATCGTAAAAAGAGTGGTCAAAAGGTGGATATCTGAACTTAATCGTAAGGATGTGTTTGACATTGGTTCAGGTACTGGGTTTTACATAGATATGTGGATAGAACTGGGGGCCGCCAGAGTCAGGGGAAGCGACATTACAGACGTGGCAGTATTGAAGTTGAGAGAGAACTATCCTTCTAATGAATTCTTTAAGCTAGATATTGGGCAAGATGTGCTGCCAGATCAGCTTTCCGCCCGAAGGTTTGACATCATTTCCGCATTTGATGTATTATTCCATATAACCGATGATGTTCGATACCGGAATTCAATATTGAATATTAATCGCCTTTTAAAAGAAGGTGGAATCTTTTTGTTTTCTGAGAATTTTCTTCATCGTGATGCGCTGAGATCCCAACATCAGGTGAGTCGTCCGCTTGTTTCAATCGAAAGGATTCTTCAGGAGAGCGGATTTAAAATATTGGATAGGATTCCCATGTTTGTAATTATGAACGCACCAGTGGATACAAACAATAGGTTACTTCCATCAACTTGGAAATTGATTAGAACCACCGCAAAAAAAGGGAAGTTTGCATCGGATGTCACAGGCTGTATGCTTTATCCTCTCGAATTGATTCTTACTAGTATAACCAAGGAGGGACCATCGACTGAATTGATGATCTGCAAAAAATTCAAGGGCATTCACATCACTAGTGAAGGGTAACAATTGGCAAGAGTCAGAGTTAGATGTTGTTGTGTCTCTATTTAGCATTCTAACGTTTGAATTGTTGTGTCTCTATTCAAACTACCTTGCATGGATTTATTGACCTTGGTTGACACTCTTGCGATACCAAATGAAAAGTAGTACTCCTCCAATCGCTATTCCAAATAGAGAATACACATAAGAGTTTGTCACGATAAAACAGTTCCATTCAAGTACTCTTAGGGAAGGATCTGTTAGTCGCGCATCCTCTTGACTGAGAATGGATAGACATCTAAAACCCTCCGAATTCAAGTCCAATGCCAAGACAGAAAAGATTGCAATAAAGAATATGCCATAATAGAAGTAGCTGTCTCCCCATGAGGGCTTCATCGGAAATAGGAATACTGCGCATAACGCGAATATATCAACAGGCGGAAAATTGAGGTGTTTAGTGTCTGAAACAAATGCTTGTAACAATATCTCGTCAACAAATAAGAAGTAACTGTAGAAATCGCAATCATACAAGTCATATCATTCTTCACATTCCAGACTATGTCAACCATACAACTCTCACCATACATTCTTACCGTACATTAGACGTAAAAATATTTATAATGTATTGCTCCAGCTCAATACTGTGCTTAGTAGAACATATTCTATTCAAACGTACGTAGTATTGGCAATTACGCTGGGAGCATTAGGCCTCCAAGCGGTGCCTTTGAATCAAATATACGCAACTGTTGCTGGCGGATCGGCAGCCGCAGCAGCAGCCGCAGCCGGTGACGCAGCAGCCGCAGCAGCAGCAGCAGCTGGAGCATCAGGCGCAGCAGCCGCAGCAGCGGGAAGTGCAGCCGCAGCAGCAGCAAGCAGTGCAGGAGGTGGCGCAGCCGCTGCCGCAGCAGCAGCCGCATCAGCAGCAGCAGCAGCAACCGCCTCCTCTGGAGGGGATGCAGCAGCAGCCGCAGCAGCGGGAAGTGCAGCCGCAGCAGCAGCAGCTGGAGGTTCAGCAGCCGCAGCCGCAGCCGCAGCCGCAGCCGCAGCCGCAGCAGCCGCCTCTGGAGGCGATGCCGCAGCAGCAGCAGCAGCAGCAGCAGCAGCAGCTCAAGAAAATGGTGCGGCAGCCGCAGCAGCAGCAGCAGCTGGTGCAGGAGCAGCCTCTGGTGTAGCAGCCGCAGCAGCAGCTGAACAGGCAGCAGCAGCAGCAGCAGCCTCAGGTGTTTCAGGTGCAGCCGCAGCAGCAGCGGGAAGTGCAGCCGCGGCAGCAGCAGCAACTGGAGGTGGTGCAGCCGCAGCCGCAGCCGCGGGAGACGCAGCAGCAGCAGCAGCCGCAGCAGCATCAGGTGGCGGCGGTGGCGCAGCAGCAGCAGCAGCAGCCGCTAGTCAGGCAGCAGCAGCCGCAGCAGCAGCAGCTGGAGGTGGTGCAGCCGCAGCCGCAGCAGCAGGTGCAGCCGCAGCAGCAGCAGCAGCTGGAGGTGGTGCAGCAGCAGCAGCAGCAGCTGGTGGTAGCGCAGGCGCAGCAGCAGCAGCAGCAGCAGCAGGCGGCGGTGGCGCAGCAGCAGCAGCAGCAGCAGCAGCTGGTGGTGGCGCAGCAGCAGCAGCAGCAGCAGCTGGACAGGCAGCAGCAGCAGCAGCAGCAGCAGCTGGTGGTTCCTCTGCAGCAGCAGCAGCAGCAGCTGGTGGTGGCGCAGCAGGCGCAGCAGCCGCAGCAGCAGGTGCAGCCGCAGCAGCAGCAGCAGCAAGCTCAGGGTTTAGTGGCGCAGCAGCAGCCGCAGCAGCAGGTGGCGCAGCAGCAGCAGCCGCAGCAGCAGCAGGTGGCGCAGCAGCAGCAGCCGCAGCAGCAGCAGGTGGTGGCGCAGCAGCAGCAGCAGCAGCAGCAGGAAGCGCAGCCGCAGCAGCGGCAGGTGGTAGTGGCGCAGCAGCCGCAGCAGCAGCGGGAAGTGCAGCCGCAGCAGCAGCCGCAGCAGCCGCAGCAGGTGGTGGTGGCGCAGCAGCAGCAGCAGCAGCAGCTGGGCAGGCAGCGTCTGCAGCTGCAGCATCAGCAGGTGGCTCAGCAGCCGCAGCAGCAGCAGCAGGAGCAGCTGCAGCAGCAGCAGCAGGTGGTAGTTCAGCAGCAGCCGCAGCAGCTGGCAGTGGTGCAGCTGCCGCAGCAGCAGCAGGTGGAGGTGGCGCAGCCGCAGCAGCAGCCGCAGCGGGTAATGCAGCAGCTGCAGCAGCAGCAGCAGGTGGTAGTGGCGCAGCCGCAGCCGCAGCCGCAGCAGCAGCATCCGGTGGTGGTGCAGCAGCAGGTGCAGCAGCAGGTGACGCAGCAGCCGCCGCAGCAGCAGGTGGAGGTGGCGCAGCCGCAGCCGCAGCCGCAGCATCAGCAGCAGCAGCAGCAGCCTCATCAGTAGGAAGTGACGCAGCCGCAGCCGCAGCCGCAGCAGCAGCGGCCGGTGAAGATCCGGCAGCAGCCGCAGCAGCAGCAGCTGGGCAGTCAGCAGCAGCCGCAGCAGCAGCCGGTGAGGCGGCTGGAGCAGCAGTAGCAGCCGGTGAGGATCCAGCAGCAGCAGCCGCAGCAGCAGCAGCCGAAAATGGAGGCTCAGCAGCAGCCGCAGCAGCCGCAGGTCAAGCAGCTGGGCAGTCAGCAGCAGCAGCAGCAGCAGCAGAAGGATCTGGTGCGGATCCAGCAGCAGCAGCAGCCGCAGCAGCAGCAGCAGGAGCATCGGAACCCGAACAAGCGCAAGAAAGCGCAGCGGGGGCAGCTGGAGTCGCGGATAATCTTAAATCTCAAGCAACAGGACCAGAAGCAACAGGACCAGAAGCAACAGGACCAGAAGCAACAGGACCAGAAGCAACAGGACCAGAAGCAACAGGACCAGAAGCAACAGGACCAGAAGCAACAGGACCAGAAGCAACAGGACCAGAAGCAACAGGACCCCAAGCTCTACAACAAGTTGGACCTGAACCCCCTGAAGAATGTCCTGAAGGTTTCATTCTTGCAACACCGCCGCTGAACCCAGACCTGGGATGTGTGGCTGAAAATGTAGCTGCAGAACCAGCTCCAGAACCAGCTCCACCAGTTGACGAAGGTACAGCAGCTCCACCAGTTGACGAAGGTACAGCAGCTCCACCAGTTGACGAAGGTACATCAGCTCCACAAGCCCAACCAACTGATGAAGGCCAGGATGGAGGTAACGGCAACAACGACGGCGGAGATGGAGGTAACGGCAACAACGACGGCGGAGATGGAGGTAACGGCAACAACGACGGCGGAGATGGAGGTAACGGCAACAACGACGGCGGAGACGGAAGCAACTAGAGACGAACGAAGAGGAATTTTTCTTCCTTTTTTTATTTACACATTCAAGGTGTTTTTTATTAATAGATTTGGCCTTTATTGCCCAGAAATCTAATTCGGATACCTTCTATGTTCGCGTAGGTTGATAATATTATGCCTTGGCCCCAGGTTAACGCCACAATTTTCCCACTCATCATTTTGGTGCTTACACCAAAGTTCTAATCTTTATAATGTCATTAGCATTACCATTCACGTTGATCAGAATTACCCATTCTCCAATTGAACAAATAATAATACATGAGATGGTCGAATACACACTCTCGGATTTCGTCAAGCATATGACCCTTGGGGTTGCACCTGAAGGCATAGCAAGCTTGGTCAAATGGTGTGATGGTATAGTTTTTGCGCATGTTTCCTTGCCGTCTACCGCAGACGTAGTGAAAGACCAGATGAATGGTATAGTTCATTGGGCGTGGCTTTCATATGCAGAAATGAATTCTTTCAAAGATATTTTAGAATCTCCACAAAAAGCAAGAATTCCTCTGATAGACGTAAGTAACAATGACTTGAATAAGGAACTTGTTCGTTGGTTAAAAAGGAAGAGAATTGGCAGATGACGCGCCCCTCACAATAATAAATTAACTACTAATTTGGTGTGCACTGCATAACACAGGTGTGTTATTCTGTTTGATGATTTATCAGATGATGAGCCGCTCATCAACCATACCAACTTGGAATGAAGAATTCGGGAATATCAACCAAATTCAAATTCCAGTACTGATTCAGATTCAAATACCACCGATGCAATAGTAGAAATTTTCTATTATAAAAAAGACTCAAATCGCTTAAAGCGCACTTAATGTACGCCTAGATCAAGATTGGCACGTAGAGTAATAATTACGAAGGAAAATATTTCTAATAGAATCTTGAGTATAATAAATACTAGACAGAAAGGCGTGTGTTGTTTTTGTGAACAAAAAATTCTTGGTGACGACGTGCTGGTTAGCACGGGGATTCCCCGTAGTTATTATCATATTGATTGTGCAAGGAGACTGCACATAATCTAGCACCATAATTTACGAATTTTTAATGTGGAAAAATAATGACATCTATCCTGAGCCTTCATAGATTCGCGTTTTCGGAATCTACCCAGTTTGATGCGCCAAGGCTCTCTCGAGTTGTTCGAATCATCGACATGTTGTAATCAAAGATTGTCTTGGAGTATTCTTCCAACACTCCTTTGATTGATTCTAAGTTCCTGGCGGTATAGAACCCGGGACAGTCTCCGGTCAATTGAAATGAAGCGTGGACCTGAGGTCTACCCTTGTAGATTTGAATCCATGACGAGAATGGGTACAACCAGCATACGCCTGGTTTGTCTGGATGCAAGGAACAAGAGCCGGACTCGGAAAGAAATCTGCACCGACATGGCAGTCCGGTGTCAGATTCATCTTCACGATCCTTTCTTTTGAGCGAAAGCATAGTGATCGTTGTAATCAAGCCCCCCATCGAATTGTCCTCACGGGTCGAGATTATTGCGTCGTTTTTCACAAAGTCAGAAACTCTATCATAACCTAGTTTCGAGGAAATATGAATGATATCGTCTTTGGTTAACGGTAGGCTGGCTTGATGTTCGCAACAATTATGGCAATCAGGCCATAGACATTTCCAAAGTAAATACAAGGCGTCGCGCTCCAAAAATGGGATGTGAAATACCACGTCATTTATTTGAATCGTGGTATCCTTAACGTCATCCCTTTTCCCTAGGTGCAAATCATAAACGGGAGGCTCTACTTTCCATCTCTTACTTAATTCTTGAAGAGCTTTCTCTACGTATGATTCACGAGAATTGGCGCTCAATTCATTCGCCTAATTCCGGTAGTCAGTTCTTGCACAATTCTTTCCACATTGCTGCTCACAATACCCAACATGCGGCTGATACGTTACATTGGTCTCAATTTCATGTAGAAACCAATGAAATTGGCACAGTGAAATCTTCAAAGTATTGTTCCTCTGGCAAAGAGTATCTCATGGTTCCCCGGAGTAAGATCTTCCCAAGTTACGAATACCATATCTTTTAATTCAATAATTGAAGGACATTCCGAAATATCAGCATTGTTACTCAGATTCGTAACACCACTAAATGACTCACCATGGTCAATACTTGATGCAAAGAAAATCTCATCTTTATCCGAAGTATTCATTCTATCTTGCCAAGATATGAATAATCTGTTATTCTGATCAGCTATAATTTCTACATTCGAAGGTTCAATTAGTCTGCCGTGTTCAGTTTCACTTATTTTATTGATTTCGGAAAATGTTTTTCCATAGTCATCACTCTTAATAAGACTTAAGCTCCTTCGTTTGTAAGTATCCGATCCACCCCAGATCACATAAACCTGGTTCCCTGAACTAGCAAGCTGAGGTTCACCAAAATCTTTCTCCTCCAAATTTAGTTTCGATGTGTTACCAAATGTCATGCCATTATCTGAGCTAGAAATAAAGTAAACACCGTTTTTTTTGTCCGACTGATCTTCGACATTCCAGGCTACATAAACATGGTTACCAAAAGCAGAAATTTTTGGGTATGTTTGAGCCGTTGCATTTTCACTTAATATTATTGCTTTGTGAAAAACATTCCCCCCGTCATTGCTGGAGGCCAGCATTATTCGATAGGGTCCATTAGGAATTTTTTCCAACCAGACTATATGCACATCATTCTCAAAACTTGAGATCTCCTGGTTGTATGCATTCGAATTACCGTAACTCAATAACATCTGCTTTCCAAAGGAATCTCCTCCATTGTTGCTCTTCTTGAAATAAATTTGCTTATTGACATTTGTGTTATCTGCCCATACAACATAGACATTCTTATCTTCTGAGGCCATTTGAGGATGTTCAGAAAAACCAACATTATTGCTCAGTTGAATCTTTTCGCCAAAGGAATTTCCCTCGTCACTGCTCTTTTTGAAAAAAATTTCATAGTTTCTATCTGTATTACCTGGGACTGATTCTTGCCATACGATATAAATATTATCGTCAGAGCTTCTTACTTGGCCATATACTGAATCTTCAGTGTTATTCGAAATATTCATAGTATCATCGAACTCTATCACAAGACTTTGATTCATGAGATCTTTTACTTCTGATCCGGGCAGGTTGGAAGCTCTCAAGTCAGAAAGATAAGTTATGGAATAAAACAGACCGGCAGAAGATATTATAACGCCTAAAATTAGCAAAAGTACCTTGTTCTTTGCATTCCACATAGATATCAAATACCGAGAATATGATCCAATGCCTTATAATTGTATTAGAAGCGAGCAAGTGTTTGCCCTTACTGACTCAATCCATACCGATTGAACCTAATATGCATGATTCGAACAGGAGGAGACAGGAGAATTGGATTCACTGTCTCACTCCGTTCATACGCTGGAACGGTCACCACATTGCTGATGATGATGATGATGATGATGATGAAAAGGTACCCATCGAAGTAATGAGGCATTTCTCTGCAATGTATGGTTTGGTAATGTTATCGGTTACAGAATCTCAGAAACCTGTACTTCAGTCGCAAATGACACTATGAGCCTATTTGGCCCGAGTTCCGGACCAAACAAGTGTGTGAAGTCTGACTGATAATCTGTATCCATTTGCTAGACAGATTTCTGCCAACCATTTTGATTTCTCTATAATTTCTGGAGCAGAATTTCCCTCTGGCATCAAAATAATCCTTTGACTCTTCAGTTTATATTTTCCAATTAGAGTTTTCACCTCTGCTATGTCGGAACGGTTGCAAATAACAAATTTTATGTACGCCTTAGGATTGCACGCGAAATATTCCAAGCAGCTCTGGACTTCTCTGCATTGATTCGAAATCAATGAGTTCTGAAGTTTTGGCGAGACGTTCCACCTATCGACAAATCTCTCTACTATGTTTGAAGGTAGAATAGTACCATTCGTTTCAACCTCAACGAAATAGTCCTTGTTCTTCAAGTTGGAGAGTAAGGGAATAAGTTTCATCTGTTGTATGAGAGGTTCGCCGCCGGTGATTACACAATGTTTGGTGTCGAACCCTGATATCTGTTCCTGGATTTCAGGTATTGTCATTTCTGAAACCTCTCTATCATAATTGTAATGGCTCCAGTCCCACGTGTATTTCGTGTCACACCATGTGCACGATAGATTACATAACGCAGTTCGTATGAAAACTGCTGGCTTTCCCACATCAATCCCCTCTCCTTGTAATGAATAAAATACTTCACTAAGTTTGAGAGTCCCTATCTGAGATGACACAGGCTGGGATATTCTCATAACTTTAGCCAATTAACCTCTCCAATAACATGTTAAAAGTATCTTCTTAATATCTGTTAGAGAATCCTTTGCATTACTGAAAAACTATGCTAGCGAAACCCCCCTATGTTTAGAAATCTTTGGAGAAATAAATAATTCGATTTTTACAAATTGGCCTGATGGTCATCAAAGTTTGGATCCTTGCTCAAGATGATGGATAAGTGACAAGATAAGGAGTTACCAGCAAGTAGTTAGCCTACAGTATCAATATCTGATTTACTCTAGTACTTGTAATTATTGTTGTTATCCCTAAAATAGAGATAGAGTAATAGATTAGGCACCGTAATTAATCTAGATAGGCAATTGTGCCATGGGAGGGATTGATATCAGTTAGCCCATCATAAACATTCCTATAAGCGGTAAAGAATACTATTTCTACCAATAGATAAAATTTAAGATGGAATTCCAGAACACACTCAATTTACTTGACTAACAGATAAAGTGCATCACTTATCATAACCTCAACTGGCTTCCTATAGCCTCAAACAAGAAGATTTCAGTATGCTTGACTCAATAGCAATCTCATTTCTGATCAAAAGGGAAATGTATAGGTTACCTTTTCTAATTCCAGTATCGGAACATACAGAGAAAGAGTATCGGTCCCTAGAGAGTCGACGTAAACAAATTCCCCTGTCAGTCGCTTTAGTTCAATGAATTTCTTTTCTGGTTTGCTGGACTGTACAACATAATGCACTGTAGAAGTACCGACCGCCCCAGTTTGAATAAATAAAATTTCTCTATTATTGTGTTGTAAATGGTATAACATAGGAGTCAAACCCAGTGCAGACTGAGATGAATAAACTATTACTTTCAACATGTCTTCCAAAACTTTGTATTTGAGATATACTGCATCGCTACGGTCGCGTTCTGACATATTTAATTAATGGAAGGTTAGTATACTTCTTGGTATTTTATCTTTCCTTTACTGCTCCTTCTCTAGGCTAGCCTCTTGTTTCCAGTTCTTGAATCTGTAAATTACTCTACCCCCCCACAAACTTACCGCCACGTAAAAAATTAAAAAAGGATCGATAAAAATTCTGGAGTTTAGTATTCCCGAACTCCTTTAGTGCCTTGTAAAGAATTGTTTTTGCTGTTGTTGGGACACATTATAATATGTGTTCCAAGCCTTTGCGATGTTCGAATTATATTCGGTTATCGTATCTACTGTCCTGTTGTATACCTTTAGATTCTCTCTCGCGGCGTCAATAGCATTTATGGTCAATTGGTTGTTGATATCTATTGCCTTTATTGCGTTATTTGTGAAGTCAGATGTCTGTCTAGCCATTTGGTCTGATACAGCAGCAGAGCTTGGAAACGTGTTCCAGGTTTCACCTACATACTGCTTTTGAACAGCAAAAGTAGTATGTATTACATTCTTCACCGTCTGGATATAATCAAGCTGCAGGTTTGATATTGACTGTGAATATTGGGGTTGGACTTTAGCCACTTCGTCAATAGCTCTCATAAAACTGTCTCGAACTGTTTCGTATGCTGTGTTCACTTCTGTTACTTTCACGTTGCCACTTGCTGATTCTTTATCTACCATTTTTCAACTAATTTCATTATGTTGTAACTATTATTTATAGCTTGGCAATAGATGGTATTGATTGGCAAATAGATCCATAATCTGTCTTTCTGAATTGAGCATAAACCGGATTGTTAGTACAACTATAATATTGCTAAATCCTGTCTTGTCAAGTAGCTTAGACAACATTAAGACCACATGACTAGTCGCTCTTTTTATCTGATTTGGAAATTACATAGAACCCATGGGCTGAGATTAGAAAGGCAGCAAAAGACATCTTAGTCGCAAAAACCAAATTCCATGGAGTCTCCGGATTGGGGTATGGTACATTGATATCATCTAGCCTTAGCAATCCATTGGTCATATCAACTGTAATAAAGGAATTCCAAACGACAAAGTTGTAAATGAATTCGTAGAATGCTGTAATCGCGATGGCAAGTATCATGAGCTGAAAAAGAGCTTTCCATGACTTTGGTAGTTTTTTTGCCTGAGCTCCACCTATCTTGGTGACACAATACCAACCTACAACAGTGACTATCATAAGATACGTAACCAATTTCGCCAAACCAGTCGTTGGAAATTCAGTATCTACCAACACCTCTCCGATAACAATTCTCCCCGTGCTCAAATACTCAGCGACGCTCACAACCAGAGCATAAATAAAGATGATTGACATGGTCGCAGCGCAGAAGTAAAAGGTATAAAGATAAATCTTCCTTGCTATCATTTCATCCTTCTTGAGACTTGGGTTCTGCATCTTCTTGTGACAGTCTTTGATAATAATAACCGCTTTATATAATCTATATTTTAGCCTCACTGACGCTTCGGGGAGAAATTCCGTTGACACTTATCTCGGGTTCCTATGCTACTGGAGCTCCGATGTCCAGGCAGATGAACTCCATTAATAGATTCAATCGGGAGGCGGCAAAACATTTGACTTAATTTTGCAATTAGCATGCTGATCAGATGGATATAAAATATGGGATAAGATGACCTGAAAAACTCTTATAGTCATCGAGGATCGATTTCATAGACAAGACAGATGGTAAGTAGGGAGAGCAGGCCCGGCTGGGATGTATATTTTATGCTTCAAGCAGAAATAGCTAAACTCCGCTCAAATTGTTTAACAAGACAAGTGGGATGTGTCATAGTTCGTGAGAACAGACAGATCGCAACCGGATACAACGGTACGCCTTCGGGGATCAAGAACTGTTTTGAAGGAGGATGCTTGAGATGTTTGGACCGTGCGAGTGGTAAGATTGAGTCCGGAGCAGATCTGGAAAGGTGTCTATGCATGCATGCAGAGGCTAATGCTATACTTCAATGTGCTGTTTTTGGTAATACTGGTAGTACGAGGGGTTCCACGTTGTATTCAACTTATGCCCCATGTCTAGAGTGTAGCAAGATGGCAGTAAGTGTAGGAATAGCCAAGGTGGTATCATTAGCCACTTATCCTGAAGATGGGTCAGTTCTCTTGGCTAGTGCTAACGTCAGCGAAATAAGAATAGATAGGTTAGAATTAGAACGATGGCTGTCAACTGTGGGAATGGATGCAGCCACTATGAAGAATAAGAGTTGATTATCCAAAGTTAAACGTAGTGAGTAATTAGATCCTTCTAAGTAAGACTACCTATGTATTTGCCGAAGAGTTGATCTGTCTAAAGCGCACTATTTGCTCTGAGAGCGAATTTGTCGAATCAATTCCAAGATCGTATCAGCATCGTTTGTCTCGGGATGCATCTCTAAATACTTACTAAGGGCGGCAAGAGCCTCTAATTTTTGCCCCCTTTTTAAGAAAATCATCCCCTTATCCCTTATCGAAAATGGGTTAGTTTCGTCAATACTAATTATCATCTCGTTCGAGAGTTCGGCTCTTTCCAGGTCGTTTGACTCATAAAAGCTATTCTTAAGATTATTTAGGAGTCTTACGACTACCTGTGAAGCAGTCGCGTTACTAAGCAGTGCCCTAGTTAGCACCATATTTTGGCGAGGATACGATCGTTCCAATAACTCTTTTAGAGCGTAATCATCCATTATTCGACCCATATTGAATGGATCGATAACAATCTCTGCAGACTGATCGTCAAGAATATATTTGACCAAAAAATGAGCTGGAAAACTTACAGGATACAGTGTAAAGTCTAACCTAGATGCTATCCTCATATATATAATAGACAGAGATATCGGTATACCTGTTTTTCTTTCTAGTACTATGTTGAGATAATTGTTGGCCGGATTGTAATAGTCATGTGCATTGGGCTTGAACTTTACCTCATTGAAGAAAAAATCATTTATCTCTTCGATGAGTTGAGTTGGCCGTAGGCGTTTGGGGTACTTTACTTTTTGAGACAACTTATCACCCAAGCCGTCTATCTGCCGTGAAGTAGATTCGATATTCAACTCCGGATAGGCCAGGATCCTTGATATGTGCAACGAAAATTCAGTTAATCTACTAATATCATCTTTCATTCGTATAGGAATTGCTACGACGTTTTTCCAATCCTCGATGCAGCCTTGCAGATCTATTGCCGCCAATCAAGCTATAATTCTCGCTTTCTTACTTATATCTTAGCCAATCGAATCGGTTATACTTGAACTAATTGTATTGTCTTGACTATCTTTAACCGAGAATGCGACCAACAAACAGATTTGGTGCAGCGTCTGATGTGTCCGGCTTGAACTCAGCAGGAAGAAAAAAACAAAACTACTGGACTTCTAGTACTCGTCCCTTCCGTGGCTAATCGTATTGAATAGAACTAGGTCTTCCCGACCTGCGACTAGTCTGTATGTCTGCAGTTTGTGATGCTCTTGACAATCTATATCGCTTGTATTCTTCATCTACTTCCATTGATGCTTTTAGTATTCTGCTTTTCGCA
>Ga0315534_1000901_pt1 | contig 20880 bp, 18 predicted proteins | sample SalMarSW160240MG_FD_203094 | JGI IMG/M metagenome (GOLD analysis project Ga0315534, IMG submission 203094) | Salt marsh sediment microbial communities from the Plum Island Ecosystem LTER, Massachusetts, United States - Salt Marsh Sediment SW1602-40 ... | reverse complement strand
ATCTAGTGATGACGGATTGGCTTACCCCTAGCTGTGGGGGTACGGACGGCGGAGGTTGTGCATGGTTCTCCCCAGATCATCCCGCTTATCCACAGTTTTAAGCCAATTATCCACAGATACCGGTTTAAAATGGTCTTGATGAGATCGAGAGGTTTCTGGAATGCCTGAAAAAGAGAAGCAGTCACAGGAGTTTGTCGGTCGCTGGCCGGTGTTGATCCAGCGACTGTGGGATGATCTGCCGGAGGGAGAAAAAGGAAGATTGATGGATGCGGTCAGTCAGATTCCCGGGGAAGGGAAGGGCTGGCGCGATCTTCTGAAGCGTGCCGCCGAGCACGTGCGTTTCGCCACCGGGAGACAACAGCGGGTGGCCATCGTTGGGCCGGCCAATGCGGGTAAATCCACCCTATATAACCAGTTGATCCAATCCAAGAGCGACCGGGCACAGGTCAGCGCAGTGCCCGGAACGACCCGTGTGTCCAAGGCGGCAGAGACCGGGCTGTTCGTGGTGGTTGATACACCAGGGGCGGATGCCGTCGGGCAGGTAGGCGAGGGCGAGCGGGCGCTGGCGCTGACTGCGGCGGCGGAAGCGGATGTCCTCCTGGCCCTCTTTGACGCCAGCCACGGGATAGGGGATCCTGAAAAGCGATTGTTTCATGATCTGATGGCCCTTGAGAGGCCGTTGGTGGTGTCACTGAACAAGATCGACCTGATCGGTCGCGAGCGCCCGCAGGTGATCGGTAGGGCGGCAGCCGAGCTGGGCATACGCAGCGATCAAATCATCCCGGTGAGTGCGAAACAAGGAGAGGGTATCGGTCGCGTTTTGCAGGCGGTGGCCCGGACTGAACCCGGGATTGCGGCCGCCATCGGGGCGGCCATCCCTCGCTACCGCTGGGATCTGGCGCAGGGGGCGATTGCGCGGGCTGCCTCGACCGCAGCTGCGGTAGCCATCACGCCGCTGCCCTTTCTGGATTTCTTCCCGCTCATCGGGCTCCAGGCGGCAATGGTGATTGGGCTAGCCCGTATCTACGATCAGCGCATGACATTGGCCCGGGCCCGCGAACTGATCGCTACTTTCGGCCTCGGCCTGGTTGGACGGAGCCTGTTCTATGAACTGAGTAAATTTGGAGGGCCGCCAGGTTGGCTGGTCGCGGCGGCCGTCGCCGCCGGCACGACAGCCGCCATCGGGTATGCGACCGCCACCTGGTTCGAAAGCGGCTCGGACATCACGAGCGATCAACTGCAGCGCATCTCACGCGCTGTCAGAGACGCCCTGGTAGCGAGGCTGAAAGGGCTGGGGAAGAGGAAACCCAAAAAAGGTACCCTCAAAGATCGGGTGAGCGAGATCTTGACCGAGATGGATGTCCAGATGGAGGAGAAGCCGCTTCATGAGGACTAATACCCTTCCGCGATGTGATATGGGGCAAGGAAAAGAAAGGTCCTGACTCAGACAGTCAGGACCTTATTGGTTGGATCAGAATGAAGGGGAAAGACCACTCTCCATCTGGGGATGTTAGACCCGAGCGCTGTAACCCCTTGATCTGAGCAGAACCTCTACCCGACTGGCTCGAAGCGCGCCTGGAAGAAGCGCAGTTGGGTGGGTTCATACACCATCTTCAGTCCGCGCGTTTGTTTTCGCTTCTCATAAACCTCGCGCGTCGCCTCAGCAACCACGTCCATATGCGCTTGTGTGTAAACCCGGCGCGGGATGGCCAGGCGTGTGAGCTCCAGTTTCGGATAGCGATGATCCCCGGTCGCAGGATCACGCCCAGCGCTGACCACGCCCCGTTCCATGCCGCGAATTCCTGAATCGAGATAGAGTTCGGCGGTGAGCACCTGGGCCGGAAACTGGTCTTGTGGGATGTGCGGGTAGAAACCTCGTGCGTCGAGAAAGATGGCGTGCCCGCCGACCGGTTGTACGATCGGAATGCCCCAATCCAGCATTAACCTGCCAAGGTAGAGCACCTGCTCGACACGCGCCCGGACATGATCATCCTGCATCGACTCGGTGATCCCGATCGCCAGTGCCTCCATATCTCGCCCGGCCATGCCGCCATAGGTGTGCAGGCCTTCGTAGACTACGACCAGATTGCGCAGGCGATCGAATAGCTCCGCGTCGTTCACCGCCAGCCATCCGCCGATGTTTACCAGGTGATCCTTCTTGGCGCTCATCCACGCGCCGTCTGTGTAGGAACAGAACTTGAGCACGATTTCGGCAATGCTCTTTTCGGCATAGCCAGGCTCGCGTTGTTGGATGAAGTAAGCATTCTCGACCATGCGCGTTGCATCCAGGTAAATCTTTATGTCGTAGTGGTCGCACAGCTTGCGCAGGGCTTTGACATTGGCCATGCTCACAGGCTGCCCACCGGCCATGTTGACGGTCCCGGCCAGGCTGACGTACGCGATGTTCTCAGCGCCTTTCTCTTTGATAAGCGTTTCCAATTTTTCGAGGTCAACATTGCCCTTGAACGGGCTCAGATCGTTCGGGTCATGCGCCTCTCCAATGATGACGTCTACGAAGGTTCCACCAGCCAGTTCCTGATGCAAGCGGGTGGTCGTAAAGTACATGTTTCCGGGGACGAACTGCCCCTGCCGGATCTCAGCCTGACTGATCAGGTGTTCGGCGCCGCGCCCCTGGTGAGTTGGTACCATGTGCTTATAACCGTAATAGGTGCGGACCGCGTCCTCAAGGTGATAGAAGTTGCGGCTTCCCGCGTAGGCCTCATCACCGAGCATAATGCCCGCCCACTGCCGATCGCTCATTGCGCTCGTGCCGCTGTCGGTAAGCAAGTCAATGTAGACATCGTCCGAGCGCAGCAGGAAGGTGTTGTACCCAGCCTCCTTGATCGCTTTTTCGCGATCCGAACGCGTGGTCAGGTGGATCGGTTCGACCATCTTGATTTTCCACGGCTCTGCCCATGAGCGGCGTCCGAATTGCTGCCCCATAGTTTTATAATTAGGTTCGCTCATTGATCTCCTCGCTCACGAAACCGGATCGGTTTGGCAACCACACCCCCATTATAGAACTAGTTGGGCAGGCTCACAGGCGGGTCAATCGCCACCGGGAACAGATCGTTTCGCCAGGATGCTGTCACCCTTTGCGGTTGATGGTGTTGTAGTGTATACAAAGCTGGGAAGGACTATTCCTGCGTGATAGACTCCATACCGCTTCAGGTTAAAGACCTGTGGTTTAAATACCGAGACCGGGATGAACTAGCCCTGGAAAAGATTAACCTACACCTGCGCGCAGGCGAGGTCTTGCTGGTTGCTGGGCCGAGCGGCTGCGGCAAGACAACCCTCGCCCGCTGCATCAACGGACTTATCCCACGCTCGTATAAGGGTGAATTGACTGGCACGATCAGGATCTGCGGCGAGGATATCCGTGACTTCAGCTTGGCCCGTATCTCGCAGTCCGTTGGTACAGTCCTGCAGGACCCCGAACGCCAAATCCTGGGTACGAAAGTCATCAACGAAGTCGCCTTCGGGCTGGAGAATCTTGGTTTCGCCCGCGAAGTGATCCTTGAGCGTGCCGAGCGAGCGCTGGAAAGGCTGCGCATCACCCATCTGCGGGATCGGGAAACCTTTCTACTCTCGGGCGGGGAGAAACAAAAAGTAGCGCTGGCCGGGGTTCTCGCCATGCACCCCTCACTGCTGCTGTTGGACGAACCCCTGGCAAGCCTCGATCCGGCCAGCGCCCTGGATGCGCTGCACATGATCCGGGATCTAGCAGACGAGGGCATGTCGATTCTGATCGTCGAGCACCGCGTCGAGGATGTTTTCAAGATCGAACCAGAGCGAGTCATCTTTATAGATGGGGGGAAGATCCGCTACGAAGGCTCACCGGAAGGGCTGACCGGAGCCGTTGACTACCGGGAGATCAAGCTCCCCGCCAGCAGCGTACTGCAGTTAGCCCGCAAAGCTCCTCAGGCCCCGGCCGTCGACGCCGCTCACCGACCGGAGAGGCAGTCCGCACCACTCGTACGCTTTGAACATGTCGATTTCGCCTATGACGATACCCGGCAAGTGCTCAAGGACATGCATTTCCACATCGAAACGGGTGACGTAATCGCTGTCCTGGGTGCAAACGGGGCCGGGAAGACGACGCTCGTCAAGCACGCCATCGGGTTGCTCAAACCCAGCGCCGGGGAAGTCTGGATTGGGGGTCAGCGAACCGATAAGCAGAGCGTGGCGCAGATTGCCAGCGAACTGGGGTATGTCTTCCAGAGCCCAAGTCACATGCTCTTCGCGCCGACGGTGACCGAGGAGCTTTCCTTCGGCCCCAAGAACCTGGGACACACGCGCACAGAAATCGAGAAGGAGGTGGAACAGGCAATCGAGATCATGAACCTGGGAGGTATGGAAAATGACCCCCCGCTTGCGTTATCGTTTGGCCAGCAGAAGCGCGTAAGCATCGCCGCCGTACTCGCCATGCGATCACGCATCCTTGTTATGGACGAGCCAACGGCAGGGCAGGATTACCGCAACTATATGGATTTCATGGATTCGATTTTGAGCATACCCGGCTTCGATGCCATTCTTTTCATCACGCACGATATCGACCTGGCGGTGGTATACGCCAACCGGGTGCTGCTGGTCAGCGAAGGGAGGTTGATCGCTGATGGCCCGCCGGAGGAGGTGCTGCTCGATCGCACCCGGCTCGAGGCGTGCCGGCTCGTACCGACCTCTCTGCTGGCTTTGAACATCGAGATGTATGATCAAACGGGCAAGTTCATGCGCGCAGAAGCACTGGCGCATGCCGGGGCATGATCGTGTGCTCGCCCCGTAGTATTAATCGCCTGGTTCACGACGTGAACCGGAGGAGGAAATCATGAACGGCACGAAACCGACGTCCGTAGCCCTATCACTGATTGCAGTCCTGGTCGTCTTCATCCTGGTTGCCTGGTTGGGTCCGTCACTCAACCCAGACCTTCAACTGGATGAAACCGCCCTGCTGCGCTTCGTCTTCGTCGCCATCGGACTGTTGATCGTATTCGCAGTCTACTGGTTTACCCGCCAGAATGCGGCCTGGACCGTCGGCACGCGCGAGGTAGTCTACATGGCTATCGGGGCCGCCCTGTACGCAGTCTTCTCATACCTGTTCAACGGGACGGTGTTCGTAGTCCCTTCGGTGAGCCAGGTCTCATTGCGTCCGGCGATCTCCATCCCCATGTTCTTTGGCTACGCCTTTGGCCCGGTCGTGGGCTTTTTCACCGGTGCGGTTGGCAATATGTTCGGTGATGCGCTGACCGGCTTCGGTCTCTCGCCGCAGTGGAGCGTGGCGAACGGCCTGGTGGGCATGATCTCCGGCATGGCCGCACTTTATATCGACAAGAAGAAGGCCATGAACAGCGTGCTTTATATCAGCACCGGCCTGGCCGCGGTTGCCACGCTGCTCTGGATCTTCAACCGGGATCTTTCCAATATGATGTTCTTTGATCCCGACGCTGGTATCTTCGGCGACGCCACCATCTCTGCCTTCGCCGGCCTCTCGGCCGTTGTTGGCTTTGTGCTGGTCCTCTTGGTGCGCATGTTCTTCAAGGACAACGTCGATCTAGCATCGGCCGTGATCTGGTCCATGCTGGGTAACTTCATCGGCATCGGTTTTGCCGCGTTGTCCGACATCTGGATTAACGGTTTCTCCCCGTCGGTGGCGATCGTGGGCGAGTTCCTGCCAGCAGCAGGGCCCAACATGATCTTCGCTGCGATCCTGGTGCCTTTGCTCGTCGGCGCCTACAACTCGGTTCAGCGCCAGACCGGCCGCTGATAGTTCGGCGGGGGAGGGGCGCGCCCGCATCCCTCCCCCGCTCACCGGCAGCATGCTCGTCACCTGGCGCTATCGTGAACGCAACTCCCTCATCCAGGGCTTTGACCCTTCAGCCTGGTTCATCTTCTATTTCTGCTTCGTCATATCCACGCTCTTCTTCTGGGATGTGCGCTTCCTGGCTTTCTTCGCCATCATCGCACTGGTTGTGGTGCTGCGCTCGGGGATCACCTTCCGCGAGTCGCGCCGAACGTGGTTGTTTATTGGAGCGTTCATTACCTTCTTCGCCCTGCTGACCTTCCTGACCGGGCGGGGCGGCGTGGAGGTATACGTAGAGGAGCATATCCTGAGGACTTATCAGGCTGGGTTTGAGATCTTCGGCTGGCGGCCAACGCTGAATATCAGCGCCGAGCGGATCATATTCGCCCTCGGCCAACTGGCGCGCGTCTTCAGCCTGGCCAGCACCACCATCCTCATCCCCTATTCGATCAACCCGGCGCACTACGGTGTTGCCTTCCGCCGGCTCGGGCTCCCGGACAAGATCGCCTATGCCATGGACCTGACGATGCGCTTTATCCCCACCTTTGGCCGCGATTTCCAACTCACGATGGACGCGCAGAAAGCGCGCGGTTACGAATTAGAGAAACTCCAGGGAGGCTTGATTGCGCAAGTGCGCAAGCTGGCGCCGATCCTGGTGCCGGTGACAATCCGGGCGATCTCGGGCAGCGAAGACATCATCGATGCCATGGATCTGCGCGCCTTCGGAACCGGCCCGCGAACCTGGCTGATCCAGCTCAACTATCGCCCCCGCGACTATGCACTTATGGCATTCGGGGTTGCGGTACTGTTTGGCTCACTGGGGCTTTCGCTATTTGGTTATGGGCAGTTCTGGGTACCACCGGCATTGCTCAAGCTTGCAATGTGACCTCGGAGGAATGCGGACGCTCGCCGCTTGGTGAGCGAGCCGCAGGTCTCTGTTATCGGTAAGGGAACTAAGCCAGGAGCAAGCCAACCAATTGGGCGGGGTTGTCGAGGATGAGATCTGCTCCCGCAGCTTGCAGCTCCTCAAGCTCTCCAAAGCCACACAGCAAACCAACGGTTTGTGCACCCGCCCGGCGGCCGGCGAGGATATCGACGACCGTATCCCCCACCATAAGGAGAGCGCGCGGCGGGAGGCCAAGTTGCTCGCAAACCCAGGCCACCGGCGCCGGATGCGGTTTCGCCCGACGCGCCGATCGCGCCGTGGCAACGCAAGCAAAGAGCGTCTCCAGACCCTGGTTGACGAGGAAAGCGTGGGCGCTGGCCTGGTCACGTGCAGTGCAGATCGCAAGCGGGAAACGTTGCACCAGGCGCTGGACGGCCTCACGGGTGCCCGGGACGAGCTCGGGTTCCGGAGTTGCCGACGCACCCCGCAGCCGGTAGAGAGCGTTGGCGGCAGGCCCGAGGATTTGGTCCAGATGAAGGCGATCGAGCCAAGCCACGAAGGAATTGGCCGGGGATTCGATGGCCATCACCAGGCGCCGTGCCGCTACCACCGGATCGCCGTCGCGCAGCAGGCGTCGAAATGGCGTGAGCCAGCGGGCTACTCGCTGAATATAGGCGTCGTCGGTGTCGGCCAGGGTTCCATCGATATCAAAGCAGATCGCTTGGATGCGTTTAATATCCAGGCCGCGCTCTAGGGAGTCGGCCATATCGGAAGGGTGATCGCGTCTGAAAGCAGTGCAAGCGTGTCTGCGTCCGGGGTGAGTAGCCAAAGGGTTTGGTTGGACTTACGCAGGAAGCGGCTGCTTGTATCGTTGGTATGCCAGACAGACTCGGACGGGGATGATTCGCTGGCTTCCCCGAAGCGGCGGTCCCCGTAGGTCCCGAATGCATCTGCAAATTCGCGCGCATCACGAACTGTATCCCATTGGGTGAGCAAGACAAGAGCGAAGCGATCCGAATCGCCCGATTCGTAGACAAGAATAAAATCACCGCCCCAGCCCTCGGCTGCGGTGACAGCCTCACCGGGTTCAAGGGACTCCTGCAACATCGTGCGCGTTACCCATTCACCGAGCGAGTCGCTTACCAGTTCCGACCAATCCGAACCCAGAACCCCCGCCAGGTCGGGAGGGTCAAAGGTGACGGGCAGGTCACGCGGGTAGCGATCCGGGTGCAGGATTTGCTCACTTGAGACGGGCGGGTTGCGGTAGGCAGCATCCACTGCGGCCCAGCCGCCCGAAAGGTAAAGAGCCCGGGTAAAGGTTAAGCCCTCAAGGTAAGGGAAGGTGAGTTCGGCCTGGATATAGGTTGGAGCGGCATCGAAGACCGGCATCTCGAATTCGTCAAAGAATGCGAGCAACTCAGGCAGAACTTGCTCCAGACCGAAAGTTCGAAGCCATTGTTCCTGGAGAAGCGAAGCATCGCCCTCGATCAAGGCTTGAAGCGCAAAGCAGCGTTCACCGCTTGCCTGACAGGCTTCGTCACTGTACTCCAGCCCGGCCTCGAGGTCGAAGACCTGGTCCTGGAGCACGTGGACATATTCGTGTGCATAAGTAACCTGATCGACCCCGCTGAAGCCATCATCGCACACGATCACCAATTCTTCCGCCTCGCTGTCGTAGAAGCCGGCCACCTGCTCTCCCAGCAGTTCAAGGTAGAGCTCACGCAGCGGCACGTCCGGTTCGATCAAACCCAGCAGCAAGAGCAGGCGGGCATCCTGGACGGCCTCCTGGTCGCTGTAGTCAGCGAGAAGATCCAATTCGACCTTTTCGGCCAACTGATCCCGTGTCAGCAGTGAATGCTGGACGGAGGCCTGGGCCTCGAGCCCGCGTAGCTGGGAGACCTGGCTTTCGATGAGCCGCATCCGTTCCTGGATGTCCGCGTCGAGAGGCGGGCAGGCCGCCTTCGTGGCAGGCGGGCTGGGGGACGGTTGTGCGGTCGGCGTATTCTCCATTGCGAGCGTTGTGATAGAGGATGTGGCGCTGCTGGCTGGGGTCGCAACGCCGGTGGCGCACGCGGACATGAGCAGCGCAAGCACCAAAAGAGCGACCAGCTTGCCTTGATAGGGAATTCGTTTCTCCATAAGTCCTGACATTTTATCAGTCAACTTCGGGCCGGGTCGATGCGTAATTTTGCTGGAACTCAATCAGGTGCCTTTGGGCACTGCGCACGGTCTCAAGGTGGATGTCGACGGTATCGGTAATTTGAGACGCATAACCCCCGGAGAGCACGATGGCCAGCGGGATCTGGCGCCGGGCGCAGGCCGCCAGCACGAGAAGCGTCACGGGTGGCTAAACCTCCCTTGGATAACTCCAGGCGGCCCAGCGTGTCCCCGTGATAGGGATCTGCACCAGCGAGGTAGAGGGCAAGATCAGGCTTCACTTCATGCAATAAGCCGTCCAGGACCCCACTCAGGGCATCCAGGTAGGCTTCATCTCTGCACCCGTCGGGCAGCGGCAGATCAAGGTCACTGCTCGACTTGCGGAAGGGGAAATTTCGCTCAGCGTGGATCGAAAACGTGAACACCGACGGGTCATCCTCGAAGATGCTCGCCGTCCCGTCGCCCTGATGGACATCGCAGTCGATGATCAGGATCGGCCCCGTCCCCCACTCGGCCTGCGCCGCGCGTGCCGCTACGGCAACGTCGTTGAAGACACAGAATCCGGAGCCAAAGTCGCGATGGGCGTGGTGCGTGCCACCGGCCAGGTTCATGGCCACACCAACGCTCAGGGCCGCATGGCAGGCGGCGATTGTCCCCCCGACCGAGTAGAGTGAACGCGTGACCAGTCCCGTCGACCAGGGAAACCCGATCCGGCGCAGCTCCGTGTCTGTCAACGTCCCTTGGAGCACACTCTGGATGTAGCCGGCGCTGTGCACCCGGCCCAACTGAGCTTCGGACGCGGGCACAGGGATCAACAGGTCGACCAGCCCGGAGAGTTCGCTCTCCAGGATGCGCTGGCGGAGCTGCGAATACTTTTCGACCGGAAAGCGATGCCCGTCCGGCAGAGGGAACGAATAGGGATCGGAAAAGAAAAGCGACAGGCGCGCAACCTGGACATCACCGCTGACCACGGGAATCCCCGCCTTCGCCAGGGGGCGAGAATTGATCTCGCCAGGCCTTGTTGTAGGTCTCGACCTCCTCTTCCCAGCGCTGATCTGCCCAGCCAAGTTCTGGCTGCACGATGGAGCGGATCCTTTCCAGATTGTCCATTCCGCCTCCGGGAAGCGTGAGCGCCAGGCGCACCCTGCGGACAAGGAGATCCTCAAGGTGGACAACGCCTTCTGAACGGGCCGCCCAGCGTAGTTCAACCCACATTGCCGGCAAACCATGAATGGATTCGAGTTCGGCGTCCTGCGAGCACTTGATGACTCCCTGTGCATCCTGGCCAAAGCGTCCGAGTAAACGTGTTTGCAGCGCCGGTTCGAGAGCGAGAGATGGGTCCACTTCTGCGTCCAGAGCGTCCAGCATGCGTGTCTTGCGGTTGAGAGCGGGGATGCCCGGCAGCGCCTGGTTGACGGCTTTAAGGGCGTCAAGCGCCATCGAGCGGAAAGTGGTCAGCTTCCCACCGGTGACAGTGAGAAGCCCGCGCTCATCCCACATGACGTGCTCGCGTGATTCCTTGGAGGGGTCGGCCCTGCCCGTATCGAGGACCCCGCGCACGCCGGCAAAGGTACACTGGACATCCCTCTCGTTCAGTCGTGAGGCGGGGAAGGCGCGCTCCAGGCCAGCCAGCAGATAGTCCACCTCCACGGGCGCAATTGCTGGTTGCTCCTCCAGCGCGAATTCGTGGTCGACGTCGGTCGTGCCGAAGACAGTCACACCTTCCCAGGGTATGGCAAAGACCGGACGACCGTCGACCGGGTGCAAAAAGGTAACCGCGCGTGTGAGCGGCAGGCGCCGCCAGGGAAAGACGAGATGGCTTCCACGCAGCTTGCGTAGGCGCGGCGTTCCACCCACCCCCCCACGCAAGTTGTCCGCCCAGGCGCCTGTGGCGTTGATCACAACGCTGCCCAATACCTCCGTGGCCCGCCCACTAGGTCGTGGTTCTCGATCGGACAGTTGTATGCCGCGCACCCGGCCATCGCGACCGATGAGCAGGTTTTCCGCAGCGGCATAGTTCAAAGCCATGCCCCCTTCCGCGGCTGCCTCGCGGAGCACTCGCAGAACCAGACGGGCATCGTCGGTCTGTGCATCGAAGTAGCGGAAGCCTCCCCGCAGGCCGAGGCTCGTCAAGGGCGGGCATAGAGCACGCAGGCCAGGAGGGGAATAATGGCGATGCCCCCACCTCAACCCCATCAGGTCATAAAAAACTAGTCCGAGGCCAAAAACCCAGGGCGGGACCGCATCATCGTCAAAATTGGCGAGCAGGAAGCCGAGCGGGGTCACCAGCCCCCGACCTTCACGTAACAACTGTTCGCGTTCCTGGACAGAAAGCAGTGTCAGGCGCAGCTTGGCGTCGCGCAGGTAGCGCAGTCCACCATGCACAAGTTTCGAAGAACGGCTTGATGTACCGGAAGCGAAGTCTCCCTGTTCAACGAGCAGAGCGCGCAATCCGGCGCGCGTGGCTTCACGCAGGATCCCGGTGCCGGTGATGCCCCCACCGACGATGATCACATCGAAGGGGGTCGAAAGTTGATCCCAGACTTCATCCCGCCAGCCGCGAGTCCACATAGCGTGTGTTGAGGCCTCCGTTCGCCTTCCTAATAATAGCCGCAGAAAGGAATAAGTGAGCGATTCAAAGCATCCCCTGGACTCAGGGCAACTGGATCAGCCGCTGGAAGGTGATTACAATCAGGCAAATTCGACACGACTGGGAATGAGGAGGCCAACATGCTCAAGGAATTTCGCAGCTTTATCCAGCGCGGCAGCGTCATCGATCTGGCGGTCGCCGTGATCATCGGCGCCGCCTTCGGTGCCATCATCAAATCACTTGTCGATGATCTTCTCATGCCGGTCATCGGGATCCTGATCGGCGGGATTGACTTCAGCGGGCTGACGATTCAAGCAGGAGCTGCAACGATCACCTACGGGAATTTCATCCAGGCGATCGTCAACTTTGTCATCATCGCGTTCGCGTTATTCATGATCGTGCGCTCGGTGGCACGCCTTGAGAAAAAGCCACAGCCGACAGCGGAACTGGAGCCAGCAGCAGACGTCAAACTTCTGACCGAAATCCGCGACCTGCTCAAGGCCGGACGCTAACCAGAGTCGGACGGCTGATCTTCAAACAGCTTTCCAGGATTGAGCATTCCCGCCGGGTCGAGACTAGCGGCGAGTGATCGCAGCATCTTCAGGCCGAGCCTGCCCTTCTCGTCCTGGAGGTAGGGGCGGTGGTCCAGCCCTACGCCGTGCTGGTGGCTGATCGTGCCGCCAGAGGCTCGTATCGATTCGCTCGCTGCGCCCTTGGCGCTGCGCCAGGCAGCGAGCGTTGCCTCAGGACTATCACCGCGGGGGTAGAGGTAGGTGATGTAAAAGCTCGCTCCATCCTGGTACACGTGAGACAGGTGGGAGAAGACCAGCGCCGGACGTGATAGCCCGGCAAAGGCCCGTTGGAGGGAGTCTAGCGTCTGCCGACGAGCGGCGTCGAAGGCACTCCAGGACAGTGCAGTCTCCAGAGTATCGAGGGCGTAGCCCAGCTCCCAGAGGGTGTTGCGCAGATAGGGTGTTTTGAAGCGTGATCGCCGCCACTGTTCACCGATCCGGATCCCTGTGTTTAAACCTCCAAAGGAGCGCACCACTTCCATGGCGCGGGCTCGAGTCTGCCCGATTTCAGCAGCCTTTCCACTTAAACCGAGGATCATCAAGGTGCGCTGCTCTCCGTACCCAAGTGCCTTAAGCGCTTTACGGCCCAACCCCAGCAGCCGCTCATGCCCGGTGAGTGCCAGCGTTGTCTCTGTCTCCCGCTCATCGCTCAGGCGCAGCATGGAGAGCGGGAGGTCTTCTTGGATGAGTGTCCGGGCGGCTGCCAGGCCATCATCCCAGGAGCGGAAGAAAATACCCAGGAATTGCTCACGTTCAGGGGCAGGGCGAACGCGTACGGTAGCTTCCGTCAGTACCCCTAGCCGGCCTTCAGATCCGAGCACAAGCTGGCGCAGATCGGGTCCGGCGGCGCTGGCCGGGAAGTTGGGCAGCATGAGAGTCCCGGTCGGTGTCTCCAGCGAGCCGCCGGCGAAGAGGTCTTCGATACGGCCGTAGCGGTAGGACTGCTGACCGCTGGAGCGGGTGGCGATCCAGCCGCCCAGTGTGGAGTACTCCCATGACTGCGGGAAGTGCCCGAGTGTATAGCCGTGGTGGCTGAGCTGCAGTTCGAGTGCAGGCCCGGCGATGCCGACCTCGAACCGTGCCAGCCGGCTGGTCTGATCCAGATCCAGCAGGCGGCTCATGCGGGTGAGATCGAGGGTAAGAACCGGGGCGTCGCCCGCGATCGGGTTTATATGCCCGACGACGCTTGTGCCCCCGCCGTAGGGTATCACCTGCAGCCCTTTATGCATTGCCCAGACCAGGAGCTGGTGTACCTGCTCAGTGCTAGTTGGATAGGCGACACCATCCGGTGCTGGGCCGATTTGGCCGGAGCGCAGCGCGATCCAATCCGGCAGGCTCTGGCCATGTGCGTGCAGCAGGCGTTCGACAGGATCGGTGCTGACGCCGTTGATCGCTTTGAGGCGCGGGGGCGGAAGCTGCCCAACCACCGAGTCCATCGTGGCGTCCACTGGTGCCTTACCCTCACCCAATGTTTTGGTAAGGAACGCCAGAGCTCCCGCTGGCAACGGGTATTCAACCCCGGTATCTCCCCATCCGTTCCAGCGGCGCATTGTCAAGCCTCCGTGAAGTGGCGCAGTATGCATACCTAGTATGCACCGAGATTGGTTTATATGCCCAATCAGGGATCGCTGTCCGCGCGATTCGCGTAAGAAGTACCCCTTCGATAGCGTCCGAGGACATGCAAGACATCCGAAACCGGGCGACCAGATTCGGCGTGGGCTCGTGATGCAGATTGGCTCTCAACCCGGTGTGGTCAAGCAAGAAGTACAACATATGCCCTGACGATGACTCGAGCAGGCCGGCAGTGTTCATAAGGAAAGGACAAGCGACATGCGGCCACCAGTCAGAATATTGATTCTTTTGGGAATGGTGCTGCTTGCCGGCGCTTGCTCGCCCGCAGTCACGCCCGGTGGTTCAGATGAAACACCCGTCCCTATCCGACCGCCCATCTCCACAGCAAAGTCGAGCACCGAAGTCGAGGCTAGTTGCGACGACCCCTTCGAAGGGAGCAGCCTTAATTTCCCGCTGTCGTTCTGGGAAGGGCGGACGGACTTCTGCAAGCACAGCCTCCCCTACAGTGAAATCTTCAACGGCAACCCGCGCCCGGACGGCATCCCGGCTATCGACACCCCGGTTTTTGAGAGCGTCTCTGATGCGGACGCGTGGCTCGGAGAGAATTGGCCGGTGATGATCTTCGAGTGGCAGGGGAAGGCCCGGGCCTACCCGCTGGCGATCCTGATCTGGCACGAGATTGTGAACGACGTCGTCGGTGGGGAACCGGTGGCGCTCCCCTTCTGCCCGCTGTGTAATGCCACGCTCGCCTTTCGTAGCACGCTCCCCAATGGAACGGTGTTGGACTTCGGCACCACCGGCAACCTACGCAACTCGGATTTGGTGATGTACGACCGCCAGACCTTCTCCTGGTGGCAGCAATTCACCGGCGAAGCGATCGTCGGGGAACTGACCGGCATGATGCTCGAGATCCTCCCCTCCCAGATCATTGCCTGGTCGGATTTCAAAGCAGCGCACCCCGATGGAGAAGTACTCTCGCGCAAGACCGGGCACGCCCGCGACTACGGCCGCAATCCGTACCCGGGCTACGACAGCATCACAAGCAGTCCATTCTTCCCGGCGGAGATCGGTGACGAACGCCTGGCCCCCATGGAGCGCGTGGTGGCGTTTGAACTGGACGGCACCTACAGCGCGTACCCGTTCAGCAGGCTAAATGAGCTGCAGGTCGTCAACGATGAAGTTGCAGGCAAGCCGGTGGTCATCTTCTGGAAAGAGGGAACCGTATCGACATTTGGCAATAATGGGCCCGATACGGGTTCGTCGGGAGCATTCTCGCGCCTCGTCGATGGCCGGATTCTGAACTTCATTATTAGCATTGACGTCTTCCAGGACCGGGAAACCGGCTCTACCTGGAACATCCTCGGGGAAGCTGAGCAGGGTCCGCTGGCGGGCAAATCCCTCATGCGCCTGCCGGCCGGAGAGCATTTCTGGTTTGCGTGGGTTGCTTTTGTGCCCGAAACGCGTGTCTGGCAGGGTGACTAGCGCCAGTTCTATTTTGTGCGGCATGCGGGACCGGGAGGCATCTGCGCACCCAGGGCTTGAACCAGAACCCGTCTAAACTCTCAGCGAATCTTAATCCAGCGCTAAGTTTCCTCTCAAGGGGGTCAACCATCGTGGTAATGCCACAACAGGCCACGCCGCGCTTGGTCAGATGGTCCGAATTAGAGCGCTTGCCATGAGCGGACGCCGTGACCCTCGAAGGAGGCTTATAATCGCCGTCGTGAGTAACCAGGGCAAGCAAACCGGCAACGGCCGCGAATACCCCCCGGTCTGGGAGAAGATCATCCCGGTCATCCTGTGGATCCTGGGGGGGGGCGTCGTGCTACTCGTTTTGATTATTTTTGCGGTTGTCCTGGGCTGGCTGCCCAGTGCGGGTTGAGCCTGCCCGCGGTTAGGTACAGTCAAGCATCTCTGGAGGAACTTGTATGACGCTACTGAATACTTTTGTGCCGTTCTTGTCGAGCGCAATCAGCATCGTCTTCGCCGTCTTCGTCTTCCGCCGTTATGCAAAAAGCAGGAAGCCGCACCTGCTCCTGTGGGGGATCGGGATGGTTTTCTATGCCATCGGTGGTTTCAGCGAGGGCTACTACGGCGCCTTCGGCTGGAACCCATTGGTCTTCCGTTTGTGGTACCTGTTCGGTGCCATACTGGTGGCGGCCTGGCTGGGACAGGGGACGGTGTACTTGCTGGCCCGACGGAGTTGGGCCAATGGGTTCATGCTGCTTTTATCCATCGGATCGATTTATGGGCTGATCAGGGTTTTTGGCGCCGAGCTGGATCCCGGGCTGATGACCAGTAGCCTGCACACGGGGAGCGAGATGAGCGGGCACGCGATCATCACTCCCGGAGTACGCGGCCTGACGCCGATCTTCAACCTGTATGGCACCGTCATGCTCGTGGGTGGAGCAGTCTACTCCGCCTGGATCTTCTGGCGGAAAAGGGTGCTGCTGCACCGCACCCTGGGCAATATCCTGATCGCGGCCGGGGCGATGCTGCCGGCCTTTGGTGGTGCGTTCAGCCGCATGGGCATCAGCGGTGCCCTCTACATAAGCGAGTTGTTTGGTGCGATCCTGATGTTCGTCGGGTTTATCCGGGCGACAACACCGATCGAGGAGAAAACAGCCCAGCCAGAGGTTGCGGCTGTGTAACTCGAGGTAACGAAAATCGAAACCCGTTTGGGGTACGACAATAAAAACGCGGCCTGGATCCGGGCCGCGTTTTTACATTAAATCTTGGCTACCTGGTTGTTACCCCTGTGAAATCGGCCGCGAGCCCAGCGTAACCTCGAGATCGAGCGGGTTCAAGTCACGCAGCAAATGCAGTGTGACCTGCTGGCCTACGGATGTCTCTCCGCTCAAGTACGCAAGCAGGTCATCGAAGTCGCGCACCTCTACTTTATCAATCCCGACGATCAAGTCGCCACCGATTTGGACCGGAGCGCCGTCGATCTCTGTATTCTCGTCGCTGCCCTGCAGCCCAGCTGCCTGGGCGGGTCCGTTCTCGTCAATGCTGATGACGAGTATGCCTGTCTGATCAGGAGCAAGGGTCATCGCATCACGCAGTTCGGGCGTGAGGTTGGTACCGGCAATACCCAACCAGGGGTGAGCGTAGTTGCCTTCGGTGATGAGAACCGGGATCACCCGGGCAACGTTGTCGGCCGGAACGGCGAAACCGACACCGGAGAACTGGCTTATGTTCGATTCGATCGCCGTATTGACGCCGATCACCTCGCCCCGCAAATTGAGCAGCGGCCCGCCGGAGTTGCCGGGATTGATGGCAGCGTCAGTTTGGATCACGTTGGGGATGTTGAAGCGTCCCCCGTTTGTGGTGACTGACTGTGAGGGCAGCGTGCGTCCGAGCGCGCTGACGATGCCGGTCGTCATCGTGCCCGCCAGCCCAAATGGGTTGCCGATCGCCACGACAGATTGGCCCACGCGCAGCTGGCTCGAATCGGCGAGCGGCAGGGCTTGAACCCCCTCCGGCAGCGAAGCGACCTTGATCACGGCTAGATCGCTGTCGGGATCAGTGCCGACGATCTCAGCCGATTGGCTCAGGCCATCGGCGAACACGACCGTCACCTTGTCGGCGCCTTCAACGACGTGGTAGTTGGTGACGATATATCCCTGAGTATCGTAGACAAAGCCCGAGCCCTGGGCAAAGACAAACCCGCTATCAGGCGATTCGGGCGTGGGAAGCGGAAAATCTGGCATACCGGGTATGCTTGGCATTTGCTGGAACAATGCCCCGCCTCGCTGACGAACCTGGATGTTCACGACGGAAGGGTTGACCTCGTCGTATAGATTGGCGAGCAATGCATCGAGATCGCTGACGGTATTGACCGACACGATCGCGGTTTGGGGCTGGGTTACTGCTTCTGCGGTGCCGGGGACTGCGGGTGCGCAGGCGCCCAGCATTACGGCAATGAGCAGGCCGCTGATCGCTAAGCCCACCAGGGTTGATCGTTTGTGCACCATCGAATAAACCTCCACTTGCGCCCCTCGAAAGGCGCCAAGTTTGACCGGGCAGGGGAGTTTACGGTCAATTACAGACAGACCGCATCCTACACCGTGATGGAATCTATCGCGTTGAGGTTAGAAATCGATTAGAGAAGTATGAATTCACGCACTGGGGAGGGCGGAAGCCAACAGGCCAATCAGGATCGGCATGCCCAAGCCAAGGCTCAGCCGAAGCAAGCTGAATCGCCAGCCCATGAAGGGGAGCTCAAATGAGACCGAGAGTAGCGCTAGCGTGGACCAGGATGTGATCATCGCCAGGGTAGGTCCAAGGCCGGCCCCAGAGCGGTAGATAGAGCCGATCAGCGGGAAAACAACATACGGGCCGCCCGGGAGGAGCAAGCCGGCGGCTATCCCGATGAAGACCCCTTTCAGCCCGGTGCCGGGTCCGATCCACGAGCGCACCAGTGCCTGTGGTTCAAGTGCGTTGACGTACCCGACGATGATGAAGGCTACGATCAACAGCGGCAGCGTGCGGCGCATTGTGGACCAGCCGATGACAAAGGCCCGCCGGTGGCTGCCATCCTGCCGGCGGTAGGCGAAGGACAGGAGAGCCAGGGCGAGTACGATCAAAATCAACGTGGCCGAGGTCATGGTGCGGTTTCCCGTATGCGGTCGATCAGACGCCCGAAGAGCGCTTCCGCACCAAAGCCGAGCAGCGGGGGGATGATGAAGGTGAAGCTGAAGCGCAGCAGTGTGAGCTTCGGGCCCAGTAAGGCAAATTCGTAGGGCAGGCGGGTGACCGACCACAGGTTCTTGGCCGACACAAAGGCGATCAGTACGCCCAGCCCGGCGCCCGATTTAAGTAGGCTTCCAGCGATCGGGTAATACACATACGGCCCGCCGGGGATCAGTGCTCCGCCGACACACGCCAGTAGGATGCCACGCCAACCCGCGCTGGCGCTTAGCCAGCGCTCGACCATCTGGCGCGAGACAAGCACTTGAGTCAGGCCCGCGATCAGGAAGGCTGCCAGCAGCAGTGGAGTCACGCTGAGCAGCGTCTCGCCGCCCGATTTTAGTCCGGTGAGTGCCAAAGCAGAACCGCCGCGTACCCAGGCGACTACCGCAAGGCCAAGCGCCACAAGTGAGAGGAAGACGGTCGTCCAATCGATCTTGCGCCTTCGCATGAAGGTAATTCTGGTGGTAGAGCGTGCCGGCGTCAAGCTCGTGAACTCAGTGAAGCAGTTCGTGAAGGGCGCTGATCAACGCCTCGGTATCGGCATCGTCGTTGTATGCCTGCAGTGAAACCCGCAGCAGCGGCCGATTCTTCCAACTCAAGGCGACGACCTCGATATTGTATTCATCCAATAGAGACCGCTGCAGTTCTTCAGGATCCACTTCGGGGAGCTGCACGCTGAACATCTGCATCGGCGCCGGTACACCGGCCGGGTTCAACTTCTGCATGTCAAATTCCGCACATAGGCGCGCTTGGAGATCCTGCGCCATCTGGTTGCAGCGCCGCCGGACAACCGGCCAGTCGTTCAGCTTCTGGAATGCAATCGCAGAGGGTGTACTGAGATAAGCAGCAATATCGCGTGTTCCCTGCCACTCGTGCTGATCGATGAATGGCGATGGACCAGGGGTCTCTGGTTCCCAACCCCAGCTGACGACCAGCGGCTCGAGGTTTGCCTGCACCTCTGGGCGCGCATACAGGAAAGCTGAACCCTTCGGTGCACAGAGCCACTTGTGGCACGCGCCGGTGTATATATCTGCCCCGATCTGCTCCAGGTTCAGATCAAGCTGGCCAGGCGCGTGCGCCCCGTCGATGATAGTGAGAATGCCTTCCTGGCGGGCCCGCTCACAGACAGCCTCGACCGGGAAACGTAATGCAGTCGGGCTGGTGATGTGGCTGAGGAAGATCACCCGCGTGCGATCGTTTACGCCGGCCCACAACTGGCTAACGATCTTACCCGGCTCGCCGAGCGGGATGGATATCGCCTGCCGGAGGTAGGTCGCTCCCCGTTTCTGACAGATAAAACGCCAGGTGCGGTCCATGGCGCCGTACTCATGATCGCTGGTAAGGATTTCATCCCCCTGCTTCAGGCCCAGGCTACGGGCGACCATGTTGATCGCCGTGGTTGGGTTGGGGAAGTAGACCAGATTATCCGCAGCGCAGCCGAGGTAACCGGCCAGTGAGCGCCGGGCAGTGGCCATTAACTCCCGCGCGCGCCGGCCAAGAAAGGCCACTGGTTGGCGTTCCAGCTCCAACTGCCAGCGTTGATAGGCTTCGAAGACAGGCAACGGGCAAGCGCCGAAGGAGCCGTGGTTAAGGTAGATCACATTGGGATCGAGCAGGAACAAGTCCTTCATCAGGTTGCCTCAATAAATAGTTTGATGTCGGGATGACTCTACTACAGAGGGTTTTTGATCACCATCCTGACGTGGGAAAGATAAATTCCCGTAGGGGCGCACGGCCGTGCGCCCCTACAGTTGTGCGATTGTTTGATAATCATTCGGGTGGGGGCGTGATCACCGCGCCACTGGGCGAGCTCTGTTAAACGGCAATCAAGGCAGGTAGTTGAGCGGGTTGACCCGGCCCCAGATATCGCTGCGCATCTCGAAATGCAGGTGCGGCCCACTCGAGTTCCCAGTCGTGCCCATTGTCCCAATCGGGCCACCCTGGAAAACCGATTGTCCGCATCCAACGCTGACCGTATCCAGGTGAGCGTAGAGCGTCTGCCAGCCAGTTCCATGGTCAATCACCACGACGTTGCCATAGCCGTAGTTATTCCAGCCGGCGTAGACGATGACGCCCGAATCGGAAGCGGTTATCAGGTTGCCAATGCTGCCGCCAATGTCGATCGCCTCATGCAGCCCAGGGATGAAGTTGTAGCCGGAGAGCCAGTGGGAAGACGTTGGCCAGCTGAAGCTCCCGTTCCCGATCACTCCGCTCGAGACCGAGCCGCAGTAGCCGGGTCCGAGAATGCTGGCTGCCGCCGGGTTGGCACGCGTAATCGCAACCATTTGCCAGCTGGGTAAATCGCGCCGGCCGTCCGGGATGACGATCAGCGTCCCGGGTTCGATCTGAGGGTCGTTGTAATCCACGTTGAACGAGAGGTGGTTGCCTGGCCATTCTAGGATATCTTCCGGGGTGGTCTTGAAAGATTCGGCTACGCTGTACAGGGTTTCGCCAGCGCTCCACTCATACAACACACCATCGACGGGAGGAATGTTTAGTTCTTGACCTGGCTGCAGGGTGTGCGGGTCCTGCTCAAGCGTGTCCCAGTTTCCCCAGAGCACGGATTGCGGATCGAGTCCGAACTTCTCGGCGATACCGAAGAGTGTATCCCCTG
>Ga0315534_1000900_pt1 | contig 20887 bp, 30 predicted proteins | sample SalMarSW160240MG_FD_203094 | JGI IMG/M metagenome (GOLD analysis project Ga0315534, IMG submission 203094) | Salt marsh sediment microbial communities from the Plum Island Ecosystem LTER, Massachusetts, United States - Salt Marsh Sediment SW1602-40 ... | reverse complement strand
TCAGATGGGTTTGACCACGCGCCTTGCGTTCGATTCCATTGATTATTAGACCTCAGGCAAACCTGTGCAGGATAGCTGCCACCTCAAGCGCACCTTCCCATCCACGGCCATGATCCTCGAGCGACCAAATTCCTGACAAGACAGCTTGCGAGAAACCCCAACCGGCGATCCGTTTTCGATCAATTTCCATCAGTTCAGAAAAAGCATCGACTCTTTCTTCGAGGATCTCCTTCCACCCTGGTAGCTGGAGCAGATCGGGCATAGGATTACGCAGAAACGCACCAACCTCATAGACTGGCTCACCGAGAACTCCCTGCGGGTCAATCGCGATCCACGGCAACCGCTCACCGGCCAGGATATTTTCATGGTGGAGATCGCCATGCAGCAGGACTGGGGCCTCCATTGAGGACGCAAGCTCGCCGTATAGTTCTTCTGCTTCCGCGACCAATTTTGAGGGGAGCGGACCCGCATCACCCGTGAACGCGGCGCGGTAGCGTGCGAACCCATTCCACCAATCCATGACTGTCGGGAATATACTGTCTGGTGCTGCCGTCTTATGCAGCAGCCGCATTACAGACACCGCTGCTTCTATCGCTGCCGCTTCGCTGAGAGTCTTTAGATTTGCTCCGGGACGGATTCTCTCCAGCAGCATCGCACCAAGCTGTCGCTCAACCCGATAGAGTTTTGGAGCTGCGTGGCCAGCATAGCGGCGAAGACAAGTTTCCTCCCGTATAAAGTGATCTCCCGGAACTGCAAGTTTGAGAACCGCTTCGGTCCCATCGGCCTTGAGCACAGGAGCCACGTAGTTATAGGTAAGAGGCTGAAAGGTCTCCATGGTTTGGATGTCCCAACGCCTCTCGATTGACGCGATCAAGCCAGGCAGACTTTCAAGCCACTTCCGGCCTGTGTCTCCATGAAGTTCGATAATGCGGGTTACGAAGCTGTTCGCAAGGACGTCCATCGGATTTAAATTGGTACGGGCTTTTCCTGGCAGGACCTGGTAATCACCATGGGTTGCTGTGCTGGCGCGCGATTAAAACTCAAGCTTGATCATACAACAGTCGGTCAGGAATTCGAGGGTTTTCCCAGCAAGAATTCGCGGGCGATCGACGATCCAGACCCACGTCAGAAGCCATGGATCCACCGGGTGGGTTAGCTGTTCTTTATATTTAGCGATAGACGGCTCGCCCGGTTCCAAGCCGATAGCGGAGATCCTTACGGCATACCTAAGCCCTTTCAGCCAGTGTAAAGGACCAATGCGTTTGGATGATTTCCCACCTATCATCCATTCTCCGATAGACCTCGGTGCAGTTCCACCTGTGGGCGTCCTCGTATTTTCCATAGGAGACGTAATTGAAAGACAGGACCGCGCCCTCCCCCACAAACTGGACGAGGGGATTTAGCAGCTCGAACCGCTCGATCGAGACCATCCCTCTCAGTTTCTCGTAATATTCGCTCAATGCCTCACGGCCATCCAATCGCATCTCAAGGTGTGGATCAAAATACACCACATCCGGTGCGCAGATCTCGAGGAAACCCGAAGGATCCCCTTTACCCCAGCGTTCAAGAGCTGCACGTTCCAGCGCGATGATAATATCCCCCGGATCCTTATGGCTCGGTCCACTTCTCATGTTCATGACTTTAACCTTTTCATTCGCAATCAGCAGGGGGCTATGCTCATGGCCGGGGAATATTCAGATTCAATCGCGATGGCAGTGCGTACACACCGCCTCTCGACCGAGTCGGTTGATGCCATCTGCTTGAGTGGCTAAATTTGCAGTTCACTCATTTCGAAGTCCGAACCACGGCTTTCGCAGCCTCTCCGTATTCCCAACCATCGAGATCTGGAGGGGTCACTCCTAGAGATGTGAGCATGCTGCTAATCTGCTCTCGATGTTCACACGCGTGGTTGATGGTCTGGAGCATGACAATCCATGGTTCCACATCGTACCCATCGGAAGTGCGGACTCGTGACTTCAAGGATCCCTGTCCTTCATCCCTGGCAAGCTGAAGGAGCGCACCTCCACTGCGATCCATAGATTCCGGCAGATCGGAAAATTCCACCGGACCTTCAGTCCTCTCTTCAACGAGCCTGGTCAGGAGGGACAGGTAGTTACGCTGCGCGGTCGCAAGATGTATCAGTGTCTCGCGAATAGTCCCTCTCGTTGCCGTCTGAGGAAGCGAGTCGAGTTGAAGATCGCTCAATTCCGAGCAAACTTTGATCATGTGCTTATTCGCCCAGTTGTTATGTTCAAATACTCTCGCGAGAATACTACTTTCCATGAGGTAACTCCTCTCACTGCTCAAGTTTACAGAACCTTTCACGATCCTAGAACATCTTCCCGAAGCATACCGCAGGCGGTCAAATGTCTTACATTATGTCCGCCAGTTAGTCTTCCTGATCACATCTCGAGCTTCAGGGCAGAATGGACAAGCTTCGACCAGCCCTTTGAAAATCACCCATTTAGAAGAGAAATGGAATAAACCTCTTCGTTCGGCCCATGTACTGCTCATAGGATAGCCCGAAGAAGCGGACGCATTCCGCTTCGTCGGCCTTCGCTGTTCCAAGGAGAAAGCCGGAGGTAGCAATGCCCAAAATTACGGTCAGAGTGGAAGGCGCTTTGAAGAAGATTCCCCAGGCTAGAAAGAGCAGTGAGCTGTATAAAGGGTGCCGGATATACCGGTAGACCCCCTCTGTTACCAGGCTGGTGGTCTTCTCGAAGCTGAGCAGTGTTTCGTCCTCCCGTTCGCCTACCGGATGGCCCCGAACCTTCAACCAATACACTCCATCAAGGACGAGAAATCCTGAAATGAACAAGAATAACCACGAAATTAGCTGTGTTGGTGAGGTGGGATTACGAAACCATCGATCTACAGCTAACAGGAAGAGCCCCAGGATGCCCTCCCACGAGAAGAAGCGGTAGAAGCCATGAGATCCAGGCACGCGCAGAGATTCTCTTGAGATGTAGACGAAATAGAAGGAAGCAATGAAAAAGAAGCTCAGCTTGATCAAATCTTCAGGTCTCATCTTAATGCTCTCTTCTATGCAGTGGGTCAAAGAATAGCGGCGGGAGTGGTCAACCGGCCCTGCGTAATTTCATCCCGAACGAGAAATCACTCTTTTCTCAATGAATCTTCGCACTCGAAAGCCGACAATCCAAACGAAGCCACCAAGTGTTAGCCCATCCAGGATAAATGGGAATGGATAAAAGTCATCCTCGAAAAGGCCAAGTTACCCACGCACTAATACCGCCGGTTCGTCGTAGAGATAAGCTAAGGGGAACCCTCCTTTGAGCAGTTCCTGGTAGCAAAGCTCATCTCTCGAGGGACCACAAACGTTGCCATAAGACCCCACCTCGGGTCCGACGGTTTGGATTGTCATGGACAACGCGACCAGGACTACGGCAACCAGGAGGAACGCAAGTCTGGGATTGAATATTCGTGGAATCTTCCGAGCCATTTAAGTTACCACCCCTTAATATACAGGAACATCTTCGATCCTGGTTGCGATCGTCCTTAAACGGCGCAGAGATTGAATATTCGAGCAGGTATTCAGGCAACAGCGAGCATATATTACTGGTGCTCTTCAACCCTCCAGGTTGGCAATCGCCTCAGGGGATATCCTGGCTGGCGGCAAACCCAGCGGATTCCAGTGCACGAGCCAGAATCTTCTGGACCACCTCCGATTTCGCGTCTGCATAGTTCTGTGTGGATGTCCAGGTTTTCACCGCCAGCTCTTGTTTGGTCTTCTCGTACAACTTCCGGTCCGCTTCGTGTTCCCGGAGCCAATCCCGGAAGATCAACATCCGTTTGACTTCGTCACACCCCTCAGAAAAAACATGGAGATTGCCGGATATCTCAGGAGCTTTCAGCAGGCGGTGCTCGAACCACTCGGGCTCGCGAATCCTGAGCACGAAACCCCCTTCTTCCAGCTGCGGTATGTAGGTCGGCTCGTTGGCAGAATCCTCCACCGTTAAAACCATATCGATGATTGGTTTCGCGGACAACCCCGGTACGGATGTAGAACCAACGTGTTCAAGCAGCAACACCTTCTCACCAAGAGCATGCCGAATTTGATCGGCCAGGGTTGAATAGTGAGAAGGCCAATCCGGATTGTAAAGTGCAAGGTGGATTGTGCTGTTGCGTGGCTCCCGCTTACCGATCGTCACCGAGCGCAGGTACTCATCACTGGCCATACTCGTGCCCTCAAAACCACTTGCAAGCGAAGAATACTCTGTCTTATGAATCACCCTTCACAGCGGGGATGATCAAGCTGAGGTGCAGCTACCTTCCAGGCATCTAGCCGCTCCTTTTTCAAGAAACAGGAGCTTTCATCCCATATTTCCAATATGCAGTTGCTGATAATGTGATCTCATCCATCTTTTGCATCCCGATCTTCTGTGAGACCCGCCTGGAAGCTTCATTTCCGACCCGGATCAAGGAAATCAGCGCGGGCAGAGCAAGTGTATCAAAGGCAAAATCCCGGACAGCTGATGCGGCCTCAGTAGCATACCCTTGATTCCAGTAGTCACTTCGGAAGTCATAACCGAGCTCAATTTCATGGCCACTTTCCAATTCCATACTTTCAAGACCACAGTCCCCGATAAGGATCTCTTCTGATTTCAGAATAACCGAAAAAAGGCTGTACCCATGTCGGACCTGGTGGTTGAGTCGCCCCTCTAGCCAGGATCGCATTTGCTCGTCGTTGAAGGGAGTTGCGTTAAAGGATGCCATCACCTTCGGATCGCCAAAGATCTTCTTCAAGCCATCGAAATCCGACGGTTGCATCACCCGCAGGATTAAACGCTTTGTTTCGAGATGCTGTTCGCCCATCAGAACTTATCCTTCTTCCTTTCGAAATATATGAAGCTCAGCGAATTCGATTTGTGAAATCTTTCGTATTATCCAATGGCTATCCTGGGATTGTCTTACTAGCTGCTTTGTCTGATTCAGTACTTCCGAACAATAAATAATAAGTCTGGCTTGGCCTACCCTTAAATGCTCTTCCGAGTGCTGTCAAATCCCTCGTTTCTGGAAGGAGGCGTCTTCTTCGGCAGGTCGAGCCGCCCCTTCATCCAAGGATCCACATTTATAAGGTGGGATAAACATCCAACCTCAGTCTCCTAACATGTTGGGAGTATCCTGCACCGCATTCTTCAGTCGAACCAAGAAATCATCGAGCGGAACACGATGTACCCGGGCGGCCATTGCAACCGTGAGGGCCTTCGTCAGCATCCTGCGAAATGAATACCTGGCCACGCGCTTCACCCCAAAGAATTCCATAACATCAGCAATGTCCCCATACTCAGCAAGGATTTCGGATACTTTCGTGTCCTTCGTAATCTCCATGACTCAATACCTCTCCTGAACGGGCAAACGAGATGGCGCTTGCTACATACCAGCCTCGAGCTCGACAGCCATTCAAGCAATTCTATCCCTTTCGTACTGCTCAACTGGGATCCGCCCCCGTGAAACGTTCTCCGTCCTCCCGGTTTTCAGTTCCTTCGAATCGATCATCCGAGACTTTCGTTCTAATTTCATCTTCACCAGCTTTCATCCAACCGGTACGAACGTCCTGTTGATGATCAAATGCAGGGATATATGGCTTGATATCAAGCAAGGGAGTGCCATCCAGAATATCAACGTTTGAAATGAAAAGCACCTCGTTCTCAATGCTCATCAGCTCCACCACTGACAATCCGATCGGATTGGGGCGTGTTGGTGCCCGCGTAGCAAAAACCCCATGCGGTGCATGGTCTAAGAAAGGTGTCACAACGAGTTTCATCTCCCGTACTTCATGAAAATGATAAAGAAGAATGACATGCGAAAAACCATCAAGACCTTCCAGCCCGGCAAGATAAGGTGGAAATATCTCTATCCAACCATCAATCCCCCGAGCGCTGGATGGTTGGATGGGCATCCCTTTAATTTCCTTGAATGGACTGTGGATCACTCCGATCGATCGGTATTTAAAGACTTCCATTGCTTTCCCTCTGGGTAGATCTGGACAGATTGCAGTCTTGGCCGAATCAGCCTTTTATTCGGTATACGGAGGTGGAGGAGGCTATCGATTGGCCAGGTGTACTCACCTCGCACGCGCTGCCTGGTTTCTACAAATCGCAAGCATGCTCGCGCGGTCCACCGTCCTGGGCATCGCGCGATCCTGCTATCTTGCACGAGCTCGCTTCTCGTTCACCCCGATTTCTACAGGGCAGCCAGATGTTGGTTGCCTTTTCCAAGCCTCCGAGAAAGTCGGCAGGAAAGTAGCGTCCCTGGTTTTGCGTTCTTAGTTACTCCCAACATAAATGGTCATGATGATTCCCGCTATTGCGATTGCCAGATCCAGTGCAAGCCAAACATGGTGCAGATGGAGCTTATGCAAACGCGGAAAACGTTCGTGGTTGATGGCCTCGGCCTTTTCCTTCAATTGATCGATATTAATCTCTGGATGAAGCTCATTTAACTTGTCTCTCCATGCCCAGGCCAATTCCATGTGCAGCTTGCTGCGTTCATACAGCTTCTCAGAGGCAAGTCCTCCAAATATTCCGAGTACGATCAGGAAAATCGTGAGTGGGAGCATATCTCGCCTCAGTCCGTGTTGTGTCAGATAGCCAAATACAGCTGAGGCGATCAACAACACGATGTTCGAAAAGGCCGTCCGCTGATCTTCGGATTGTCGAACCTGTCGCCAATCCTCGTCGAAGAATCTCAATAAAACGTCCGTGTCACTTGTCACTGGAAACCTCCTCGAGCGGCACGAAGGCTGCCCAACAGGTTTGAGCCTCACGAGGCATGATTCTGAAAGCCATATACCTCTCGTTCCCCCTGATGTTCAGATAGGACAGCGGGCTGTAAACTGGGGTAATAAACTCATCCATGACACTCTAATCCAGAAATGATGGCTTCCGCCCAAAAGCAACCACGATGTCATCCGTAACCACATCAATCTTCTTCCGTTTAAAATACTCTCGTGTTCTCTTTGAATCTCTTTTCCTTTCCTCAGGTGGATATTTCGCATACCACCAGGATGAAGAGATCGCGGCGAAGAAATCATAGGCGGCCGCACCATCATCAAACTTATTCCGCCAGATCGCTCGCTTGCTCTGAATACTCTCCAGATCTGCCTGTTCGAGAAGCTTTCGAATATACTTTTCGGTTCTTGGCCACCATTCGAACCGATATCCTAAAACGTAACGCTTGGTGATGCATCGGAGCGTTGCATCGATCGCTTCCCAATAGTGCTCTGGCCCATGAGCGCCGACACAAACGAGGCCGCCAGGCTTTGTCACCCTGATCATCTCATCAACTACGAGTTTTTGATCAGGTAACGTTCCGAAGGTCATACCTGAAATTACGGAATCAAAGGAATCATCGGCAAAAGGCAAGCCTTCTGCATCAAGCTGGCAGTTCGTGAGCTTGACATCCGACCTGGCGTCCTTTTCCCGTACTGCGTTAAGCATCAAATATGCAATATCGCCACAAACAACCGATTTTGCCCCCTGCTCGATTGCCACGTAACCAACGGCTCCTGTCCCACAACCGACATCCAGGACACTCTGCCCTTCAAATTGAAGGCCTTCTAACTGGATACGAGCCGATCTATCCTGCAGATGGAATCCAACTTCGTCATAGGAATTAACATGGTCTGAGTATTTCCCCTCATAACCCAGCTTAACTCTCTCTTTCATGCCGGTAATGTCGAATAGACTTCCTGTAAAGACGGAGAGAAGGTTATTCGCTTCGATGAGTAGCTTCATCGGGAAGGTTAGTTTTCCAGTCCAGAACAATGAAGGCATCCTATTTCGCTCCCTCCAATTCAAAGGACCAATCTCGAGCTGCAAATTCCTTCATTCTATGCAGGGAGGCACCGGCGCGCGCCTACGGGGAATACCCGGCACGCACACCCGCCCCATCGCTAGCCAATCGCACCGCACCGCCCCGCAAGATCGGAGTAGAGGTATCCCGGTCGTCTTACGATGATCCTGCATACTTTGCCGGCCAGTGAAGGGTCAGTAATCCTGGCTCTTCCCTCTAGGGAATATTCTTCCTGTCCTGTTTGTGTAGTCAGAATATGCGTCGCCGAACCTTTCCCCCATCATTTTCTCCTCAGCTGGGACTCGTACAAACCAGATGAGGGCAACCGCGAAACCACCTGCCAATCCTGCGATGAAATTCTGGAGCAGCACCGGTTGGGCAATGGCCCATAGGATAAGTGAGGTGTAGATTGGATGGCGGAGACGGGCGTATATCCCGCTGGTGACAAAGCGGTGGCTGTCGGCTAGTTCAATAGTAGATGACCAGGATCCTCCGAGATCCCTCTGGGCTTTCAACCGGATGATGAGGCTCAGCCCAAAGACGGCGAGAGCCGGCCAGCTCATCCAGCGAGGCAGGGTATAGTCGAACAGAGTCAGCCAGCGGGTGAAGACGTGGACAGCAGGAAGAATCCAAAAGCAGAGAAGTACGGCGAGCAGGACAAGCATCTCGGGAAAGCCCCTGCGTTCAGCTGGCGGGTGCCACGTTTTCCGGGATCGTACCCGCTGAAACCTGATTGGGAAGCGGAGAGACTCGGCGAAGACAAGTCCGGCCATGTATATAACGTTAAGGCTGATGCGGGTCATGGGAATCTGGCCTCATGTAGGAACCCTTCATTTGCCTAACACCTGCGAGCTGCATAGTCCTGCAATCTATGGAGGAGGTTCCGGGCGTCACACCTTCAGCTGGAGTTCCCGATCCCAGCGCCCACTCCCTTGATTGCCGATCCCGCCACATTCTTGGTCACATCCAGCTCATCGTTCATCTCGCTTGATAGGTCTCCAATGTGAGCGAGACGTTTGACTGTAAACGTCATACTTGTATTGGATATGAAGGAATCTCCCCATCTAGAATCGGCAAAATCAGATCGAGAAAACTATCCGGGAAGAATACGGCGGAAGAATTCTTCAAATCAGTTATTGACCACCATCGGACTTCTGAGATGTCCTCGGAGGACTGGTTAGCAACTGGAGGTTTTTCAATGTCGATCTCGGCGAGAAAGTATCTTTCCTCTTGTGTAACCAACACTTTGTTCAACCGAAGTAGATGTTTCGACTTCCATATCCATGGGCCAATTTCGGCTGAAAGCCCCGATTCCTCGATCAATTCTCGCTTCGCTGCAGCGCGGTGGCCCTCATCTCCTTCGAGCTTTCCACCGGGAGGAACCCAGTAAATAATACGGCCCTCTTGCTTAGGATCCATGGGTACAGAATCCTCGTATTTCACAAGCAAGATGTTCTTCACCCGATCAAGAAGAATTACCCGGGCAACATGTCGTATCGAAGGTTCAGCCATGGGTATTGTATTTACCATTCCAGCATCGAGTTCCGCGGAGCATCAGCGCAGCGATCCAGAGGATACAGATTTGTGATTCCCTCTCGTTCACGCCAATGTTCTTATGAGGCAGCAAGACGTACGGCCCAACACGCTTATCTACATATGCAATCGGCTGCATGCGCTGGTTAGCGCGTTCATCGAAGCTTGAATAACTTGAATTCATGAGCGTCATGCGAGCAAAACGTCCCAATCTTGTCACCATGCGCATGGAGCAGTTTCCTAATCCTGACCCAGTGTCGTTTGGGCATTTTGAACCCCGTCGTTGTCAGCAGCTCCATCACCCTGCCGCTGGGATGGCTGTATGGCTGAATTGGATCTGCCTGGCGGTAGTAGCCGTACGCGTCCCCACAATGCAGCAGCCATCGATCATCTTCTCGCAAGGCTACTCCACAATGCCCACGCGTATGTCCGGTGAACGGGATCAAGACAAACTCGGTCTCTCCAACTTGAACCGGCGGCGCGCAGTCCAACCCAAACCACTGATCGCCCTGAACGCGATGAGACTGCCACCTGGGGTTATGAGCGCGATGCTCAGGAAGATACGCCCACCTCTCCATCGGCGTTCGCGGGTGAAGACAAGCTTCCAGCTCGTCGGCGAGAAGATGGATTGTCGCCGCCGGAAAATCGGGCAAGCCACCCGCGTGATCCAGGTGCAGGTGCGTCAGAAAGATGTGTTTCACCTCTGCCGGGTTGTAACCATGTGCTTCCACCTGCCTGATCGCTGTCTCGTTCAAATCCCGGGGACAACCGACAAGACCGGTGAACTGCCGCACGGATGGCGAGGGAGCGGTGCAATCGCCAACTCCCCAACCGGTATCAATCAGCGCTAACCCGTCGCCGGTGTCAATGAGCAAACAATGGATAACACCATGTCCCCGCGTGAAGGGTCCTCCGCTGTTGTCGTCCCGGGGAAACCCAAACGCGTGCATCGTTCCACAGTTGAGATGGTGAATTTGCATAACGCTCTTCTACTTCTACAGTACAAAGTGTTGCACCGGGCAGCCTCGAGCGGCGAAGTCCTACATTTTAGTGGGAATGCGCCGGGGAACGCCCATCCGCCTGGACCTCTCGGCCGAACCACCTGCCCCATCGATTACCAATCGCGCCGCGTCCCCGTCTCGCCTCCCGCGGGATATTAGCCTGCATCTGATTCTTATGGAAATCGCACAAAATCAGCCATGTTGCTCTTCTGAATCGGACTTCTACGGAACGCCCGACTGTTAAATTTCAGACCCTTAGCGAGCCGCGGAACCCCCTTGCGGCATAGTAAGATTCTGCACCATTGTGATAAATAAAAACATGGCCGTAGCGGTAATCGGCAAAGATGGCACCGCCGAGTTTTCTAATATCGGCAGGTGTTTGCACCCAGCTGGATGTTTTCATATCGAACTTGCCAAGTTTCAGCAGCTCGCGATATTGTTCTTCTGTTAGAACTTCAATCCCCATGGCTGCCGCCATTTCTAAGGCACTGCTATCCGGTTTGTTTTCCTTCCTTGATTCCAGAGCTTCACCATCGTAACAGAGACTTCTGCGGCCTTTAGGACTTTCGGCTGCACAATCAAAGAAAATGTATTCTCCTGTCGTTTTATCATGACGGACAACGTCAGGTTCGCCACCCGTTCTTTCCATTTCGTTTAGCGACCATAGTTTTTCAGGATTAGATTCCAGCTTTGCTTGCACCTTTAGCCATTCAAGATCTTTATGGCGATTCATATTTTTCTCAAAACGGGCTTTCAATGCCTTTAAGGTTTCTTCCTGTTGTTCTGGTTCCAACTCTTTTTTATTCATGTTCTTATGCTCTCCTGGGATATAGGTGTATTAATCGTACCATTCCCTGAATCTAACTCGAAGGTTCAATCCGATAGTTTATACACATCAGTAAGGCGATACAGGTGCAGGCGAAGAGCCGCGAGCTGCGAAGTCTTACGCTATGGGTAGAAAGGCATCAGAGACCGCTCATCCGTCTGGGCGTCCTGCCCTCACCTCTCGCTCTATCGATCGCTAATCGTGCCGCATCCCCACGCGATCTGTACCTACCGAGCGGTCGCGGGACACGCACGGTAGGTACAGGCTTAAGGTGACGCGAAAATGGATTGCAGCAGCTGCTGGATAATCCATATCACGGTGGGGAAGAGCAATGCAGCCGCCACGGTCTTCATCGATCCTGCCGGCCATGGCCAGGTCGGAGCCGAATGAATGATGTCCCTCTCCAGATTAAGAATCTCGAGCGACATTTTGATGTAGGATGAATCCTCAAGGGCATTCGACCTGACTTCTTCTCGGAAGCGGACGATGAGATCGTCGGTCAACTTCGAATTGAGATTTTGACGTTTTACTTTTTCATCATCCAGCGCAAGATGAACTCGATAAATCGGCGCAATCACGATGATGGTGTTGAAGGCTAACGTCGACATCAGGAGACCTATGCTTACCGGATCGTTGGGTAACCTGGGCAATACCATTAGAATGATGGAAACAGGAATCACGATGCTAAGGGCGGTGTATACCGGAATCCTGGCAAGCTCGTAAAGGGGGGTTTGGTTGAGAAGATCGATATGTACATGCCGGGCATACATACTGTTGATAATCCTCAATTGACGAATCGTGTGATACGAGACGACACCTATGAGCGTCCAGAGCAGCACACCTTCAAACAACCGGATCCATCGGGTAGTATCCGTCGTTCCTGAAAGCACAATATCTCCCGTGATTCCAGCCACCGATCGGAGCCCAAAAAAGAATGCAAAGCCGGCAAGCGAGGCAAGAGCCGTTGGAATGGAGGGCATATTGGAAATGGTGAAGTTGAACTTGGCAAGATTCTTTTCTTCATCCAGGAGGGGTCGAATGCGCTGGATCGCAATCTGAGCTCTTTCATCGATGAAATATAAAAACCCGAACACGTAAAAAGGAAACACAGCGTAAATTACGGTCAAGCCCAGAGGGATCGGCCAGGTCAGGGCTTGTACTCCCGACTCTCGAACGAGAAGGTACGATTCAAGAAAGATAAGTACGATGGGGAAGATTAAGAGCGTAAGCCACCAGGGGAACCGTGCTCTACCGATCGCGTCTTGAACCTGGTCTACCCAACTCAATTTCTGTTGCGGGATGATCTCATCAACCCCTTCTCGGCCTGTTGAAATTCCCCTCGATTCAGATTTCACAGATTACCTCACAATCCCAAAGACTGCTTTGCCGCCCACCAACCTCGAGCCGCGAAGTCCCCCACTATTAGTGAGAAGGTGCCAGGTTATGCCAGTCGACATGCACATCCCAGCCCCACTACCCGCACCATCGATAGCATATTGTGCTGGGCCATCGATCGCCTCTCGAGAGACGTTGGGCGGCGCACGATACTCCTTTTTGAGTCGAAGGATCTATCCGACTCCCCAAGCTTTTCGAAATAGATCCCCGGTGGTTGACATATAGACCTTGATATAAGTTGCCTTACCCATCCTGGAGGTCACGATACTTACGCCGTCGTTGTGTACCTGCAGGCCACTTCGATTCTTTACATCAGCATCCCATTCTACGGCAAGGGTATTATTGCCAACCAAATCAAAGATATTACTTACAGCAATGGTTCTCAACGATTGATGAATGACGGGGAATTGCTCAAAGTATCGCTTATACCATTCGCGAACAGCTGTCTTCCCAGCGATTATTCCGCTAACTCCTTCAACATCACCAGGATAGTCTAGTACCACATCCTCAGAATAATCCTGAAGAAGTGCTTCTAAATCATGACGATTAATGGCGTCAAACCAGGCAGGTACCCTTTGTTTTGCGAGAATCGCACCAATCATTGCAAATCCCTCCTTGAGTTAATTGACACGAAATTGCGCCGTCCTTACAGCCTCGATCTGCGAAGTGCTACGTTTTTACTGATGAGATGCCGGGAGACGCCGATCGGCCTGGACTTCTCGAACCCCACTCCTGCGCCATCGCTTGCAAAACGCACCGCACCCCTGGTCGTTTCCAGCGGAACGTCAGGCCGCTCAAAGTGTTACTAGGTTATTCATTCGCTGGCTTTCGTGTCCGGAACAGGAAAGCCGGCATGGAAGGTAATTGGCTAACGGTACCTTCCGGCATCTGCAGCTCTACTGCAATCCGATGATATGTACTCAATGAACGAGCTGGTTTAAACATGCGCCGGTACAGAATTGCTGAAATTGGCTTCTTTACCAGGTTCGGGAGGCCAGCGATTGAGTAGAAGTTATGCACTTCCTGCAGCGTTGCATCAGAAGTAGCGTCCGCGATCAGTAGTTCACCACCCGGCATCAAGGCTCGCCAGCATTCAGCTATTCCCTTTAATGGATCAGGCCAGTGTTTTGCCGAACCGAAGCTATAGACTACATCAAAGCTGGCATCGGGAAACGGAAGAACCTGGGCATCTGCCACTTCGAATTGAATCGCGTACCCCTTCCTTCTTGCACGCCTTGCAGCGCTTGCAATCATCTCCTTAGATGTATCAATGCCGGTTATGTTGAGATAGGGATACCTTTCCTTCATTCGAATAGCGGCTTGTCCTCCTCCACAACCAACATCAAGTAAATTCCGTTCAACTCGCTGGGAAAGGATCTCAGCCAAGTGCGTGGATTCGAGGATGTAATCATGCAAATTCAGAGCACGATCGGCAATCAATGTATCATGCGCCCAAGATTGAATTCGGGAGTATCTTCCAGGCATATTCATATCGATTATCCTTTGCCTCGAGCTGAGGTGCCGGGGCTGCCCCATCGGCCAGTAAATCCCGCCGCCAAGACCCGCCCCATCGTTGGCAAATCGCGCCGCATTGTTTATCACGGTGTGAATACGGGACTGCCCGCCCTGCACGTTCTGAGCAGGGTTCCCGGTCGTCTCCCGCGCGAGGTTAGGTTGGACCAAAACTCACGATCCATTGGCGACGGATCTGACCATTTCTTTCACGGCGAATATTTTTTTCTCTCCATCTTTCTCGGATGATTGTTGGAATAACCATTTTTGTTCACCGGGGTGCCAGGTGAAAACATTATAGAAATCAGCATCCTCATAGTTAAACAGGAAAGCTAAACTATTGGCCTTGAGCTTCGCACGCCCAACAACACAATCCGTAGGGACTTCAGTGGTATCGAGTAAATGCAGGATATATGTCGCATCATCTTCATTAAAACCAATGTGATAAACGGCCTCGTAATTGGATGTGGGATTACCCTCTGGAGTAGTTGATTTGAAATACATCCAGAGGAACATGCCGCCCAGGATCCACCGACAGATTACGTCTTGACGTAAATCAATTTCACCCATTTTGCCAGTCAGGGACCACTGCCCAACGAGCTGATTAAGGAATTGTCGATGCTCTTGCATAGTTTTTCCCCAATTTCGATTTATAGGGACAGGTAAGCGAAGACACCACGTTCAGCCTAACATCCTCGATATGCGAAGTCCCACGATCTCGGTGGGAAAGTCCCACGATCTCAGTGGGATGGCGCCGGGGCATTCACCCTGGCCGGGATTTCCTACCCCGCACTCCTGCTCCATCGAAAGCAAATCGCGCCGCATCGTTCATCGCGGTGTATTTACGAGACCGCCCGCCCTGCACGCTTTGAGCAGGGTCTCCGGTCGTCTCCCGCGCGAGGTTAGGCCGCGAAGAAGCGACGATTGAAATCGCTCCCATCGTAATAAAGCGATTCCGTAATAATTTCGCCATTGTGGAACTCAAGAATCGATACAATGGGAACAGATATCCTACGCCCCCTTCTTTCACTATCCGTATATCTACCCATAAGAGCAGCAAACCTTCCATCTGAGGAGACAAAGGACGAGTTAATTTCTAGGCGGAACTCCTCTCTCTGGAATGAAAGCTGAAGCTCTTCCTTAAGCTGCCTGATTTTCTTGCGGACCTGAACACCATAGTCAAAGTAATCGGCGTCCTTCGAGAATAGCGAGAGGTACGCGTCTACATCCTTCGCCCGATAAGCCGAGGCGTAGGCGGTGACGAGAGTCTGTGCTGTCTTTCCGGGAGATGAAGGTTTGGATGGGTTCGTATTTTGAGACAAGGTCAACTCCTTTGATTTCAGTGGGTGGCCATGATGGACCATCCCCAAGGCAGCCTAACAGGCTCGAGCGGCGAAGTCCCATGATCTTGGTGGGAAGGCGCCGGGGGACGCCCTTAGGCTTGGATTTCCTACCGCCACGCCTCTAACCCGTCCCGGGCATACAACAATCGCGCCAAATTCACCCAGAATCCCCGGTCCGATCCAGCGAGATGGTAGGAGGATTGGCATTTATGAAAACCCTGCCGTCGAAGCCAGTCCAATCGACTGCAGGATCACGGTGAGCATAATAAACACCACTGTTACAAGAAGTACAGTAATCGTTAGCTTTCGAGTTCGCTCAGCAAATAATCCTTGCCCTATTACAGAACCTGCATAGGCCATCTCCAAGGTTTGCCCTACAACCCAGCCAAATAGCAGAGTCGGGGGAGCGGTACTGATGGAATACATTCCTAACGCAAGCGAAATCCATATAACACCCCCGACAAACCCACCAAAAAGCAACCCCCGACGCCAGCCTCGGATATCAATCTTGGAAATTAACCATGCTAGAAAGAATGTGGCTATCAAAAAGCTCGAATATCCAAGAGGAATCCGCTTGAAGGAATCAAGCGGCGGCAGCGTGAACGAACTCTCCTGGACATAGAACGATGAAAGAATGGCTCCATGGAGAATAAGATCAAAACCTAATACGCCAATCCAAGCTAAGAAGGTGACACCAACCAAACGCTTCCGGACGATATGTTTGTCTAGCTCAAAGATATCCATTTTCGCTTTCTGCTTTTACTAGGAGACGAGGAGAAATCCTCCTAAGACCTCGAGCTGCGAAGCACCGCGTTCTGCGTGGGGAGGCGCCGAGGCTACCCCTCCCGCCAGAAATTCACGAACCGCAGTCCCGCTTTCTTGCTTGCAAATCGCGCCGCATTCCCGTCTCACCTCCATCGAGACATTATGCTTCTCTCGTTTTTCCACCGATTGATGGCCAATCCACTCTCGGGGATATTGGTTTCAATCACTCAAATCCGGCAGTTTATGGAGAGCCGAGATGCAGCACGAAACTCATTGGCTCCCCTCCTGAGGGTGGGCTGATTTGTGCACTCGCGCCTTCCTCCATTTGCAGCACCAAAGGGAGGATAAGTCCGGGTTGTTCGACGACAAACGGTTGATCAATTGTAAAAACCGGTATAGCACCGGCTGGCCAATCGCTCGCATAATTCGTTAAGGTTCCTGAAAAAACAAAATCCCCGTGGATATCCCCCTTGGGCGAATCTTCAGAACCCATGTATACAGAACCCGATAGGCTGACCGCCAGTTCCCAATCAGAATTCATCGTGATACAAGCATCCCCGCACTGAACAGCAGTGAGATTGCAGTTTGCCTCGGTCTCACCCTTGACAGGATTCTGATCCTCTCCCCACTGAATTGTAATCGGCATATTGAATGTGCATAGTTCGCCAAGCAGCCCATCAATAAAACTGATCTCAATCACAGCTTGGGATGGTAATGGTTCTTCAACCTCAGGCTTTGGGGAGGAATATTCCCCATGAGGAGTAAAGGTTGGGGTGATAGTTAGTTGCTTAAGTTCATCCGCCGCCAAGTCTGGCGCGGCGGTAGTACTGCAACCAATCTGACTCAAGAGAAGGATACTAGCTGAGAGAATAGCGAAGATTCGAAAGTGTGAAAGCATCTATCCTCCGATATATTCTATGCATGGTAGTTTATCGTTTTTGGTTGAAATGGAATAGAAGCATAGCAGCCTCCAACGAGGCGTTAGGCGGCCCTGTTTTTCAATTTACACGGCCTCTGATGGTTCAGCTTGGCCGGTATTCGTTATCAAGCTGCTTCTCCTCGTACCGATAATGAGGAGAAGTAGAGTCGCGATAAGGAATGAAACCGTTATGGTTATGAAAAGTGTGCCCTGGGCCACAAACTCACCCAAAAAGTCAAACAGGGCGAGATAGAATAGCAGAGTTAGGCTGAGCCGATTGCGACGGATTAGAAGAACGAATGAAAGGAGAAATAAGAGGCCAACAAGAAATCCAGAGATTAAAAATATGCGGTAATCAAAGGATACAGCCTGTCGTATCCCGCCGAGGTTTTCCATAAATCCGTAGGTGACGTACATGTGTTGAACGAACTTCTCGAAGGCCAGAATCTGAAGAAGGATAAGAGGTAAGGATTGTTTGTTCTTCATGATTATCCCTGTGGACTCTAAAGATCCGTCCTGTGCAAGGGCCGCCCTGACAACCTCGAGCTGCAAAGCCCCACGTTCTGTATGGGGGAGGCTCCGGGGGTCGCCTATCCGCCTGGACTTCCCACCCTCACTACCCCTCGACCGACTGCAAATCGCGCCGCACCGTCCGCCCGGTATGTTCCCAGCAGGGTCCCCGGTCACCTCTCGAAGATCTTGCGCTTCTTGCAGGGCAGCGAGACGTTAGTTGGCCCATATTGACGGTCGATACCCCCTGGCATGAATCCATTTAACGGTTAGAGCCAAATTCACTAATATTTAGTGAGAAGGTTACTCCATCGGTCACTACCCTTTGCCCTCTTTCATCAATCTGGTACTTCATATTTGAGAGCTGTGCATCTACGGGGAGAAGATTGATGACGATCCCAGCATCCGTCAGTGTAAATATTCGAACACGCTCCTCTTCTCGCCTGACAAACTCATTTGTAGACTCATCAAAAACAAACGTGAAACCTTTTGCACGAATGCTACTGTCGGCTACTTCAATAACAATACCGGCAAAATGGCGACGAAGATCACTTTCGAAGAGCCTACGTGTGATGACGTGAACCTTTTCACCAATTCCAATGACCATTTTTATTACCACCTTTCATTATCTCGAGGGCACAAATTCTTAAATATGTTTACTTGAGGGCTACGACTTATCCCGATGGCTCATTAACAAACTCGAACTGCGAATCCCCACGTTCTGTGTGGGGAGGCTCTGGGGGACACCCAGCAGCCAGGAATTCCTGACCCGCACTCCCGCTTTTTCGCCAGCAAATCGCGCCGCATCCCCGGTCGCCCCTCGAAGATCCTGCGCTTCTTGCAGGGCAGCGAGACGTTCGGTGCAAGCGTCGGAGTTCTAAGGCTTGCTACCCAAGAAGCGTGCCTCTACTGGTGTCGAAACTACGCGATCACCGACTAATTCAACTCGATAAGCAGCCGCCTTGGGCCGTGAGGTTACGACTTCCACCAGCTCAGTCCCTTTGAAATGCAGGGCAGCACCATCGTAAGCCGCATAGCCCGTGGGCATGCCTCCTAGAATCAACCGATGGTATAACGGGCGACGCTCTTGCTCGTCGTTGTAGTGCGGTCAGGCTGTAGTATCTCTGAGCCCCAGGCCATCGGCCAGCCCCTCGAACCCTCCAAATGAGTCAGTAATGCCACCACGGAACCAGTAGAGCGTCCTAGCGCTCACCCCACAAAGGACGGCCTTACGCATCCACGCCTCGCGGGGCAGCTCGTCCACACCATCGATATAATAGCCCGGAACCCATGCAGAAACGAAAAAAGATCCCTCTGAGAATCTGCGAAAAGCGAACCGTCCTTGCTCATCGGTTGCAGGTTCTGGTCTGTGGCTTTGATGCGAACAACAGCCTCAGTCAATGGAGCACCATCTTCATCCTATACAACCCCAGAAATTATGTCGTTCCTGGAAGTGCAAGATGTCAGTGTGATCAGATAGACCCGGACAATTGCAGCAAAATAGCGCTCCATCATTTGATCAGATTTCCCACGTTATTCATCATCTTCTCTTTCTTAATGCGAAGAGGGTAATCACTAGGACCAATCCCAGGAGTATTCCGATAGCCATCACGATTACAACAGAGGTAGGCTGAGGTGTTCCAGGCGCTGGTCCACTCTCTGCAGGGGATCCAGATTGAGGTGTTCCTGGCGTTGAACCATTCTCGGCAAGGGATTCAGGCGCAGGCTCCGTTTGAGGCGGGGCGGAAGAGGGCGTTCCAAGGCGCAGGACGCCTGCGACATGGGTGGCCGCATACAACACTGAACCATCGCTTGAGAGAGCTAACTGGTCTACAAATGTTCCAGGCATCCCATCTTTGAGCCCGATCCAACGCTCTCCCCGATCGGTTGTGTAGTAGACACCAGAGGTTCTCGTACTGGCGTAGAGAACCCCAGGGCGGTTGGGGTCAGGCAGCAAATCAAAGACGGACTCGTTGGGATCCATCCCAGAGCTCGCCTGTTCCCAGATATCACCGCCATCCTCGCTGCGAAATACGCCTCCGTGAGGGCTGCCCGCATACACGATTCCAGGATCAAATGGATCCGTCGCTATGATAAATATATGTGGAGATCCTTCCCCCGGGTTTATGGGAGTTATTGCCTCGAGGGTTTCTAGGTTCTGCCAGGTATCACCGCCGTCCTGTGAGCGGAATACTCCCGCCATCGTGGCCACAAAGATCGTGCGGGGATCATCCGGCGAGACAGCCAAGGTAAGGATGGATACATCCGCAAAGGGCGTATTCTCCACATGCTCCCAGGTGTATCCCCCGTCCTGTGAGCGAAAGAAACCCGGTGGAGTCTTCGGACTATCCGCGAATGAACCTAACAATGCAGGTCGATCACCGTACCCGATGTAAACGATTTGGGGATCAGACGGGGCGAAGGCGAATGCCCGTGCCAGATATAAACCCTCTTCAAGTGCTCCGGTTCTCGACAGCTCCTCGATGTCAACGACCTCGCTTCCTTTCCAGGTATTCCCTCCGTCCAGGCTGTGGAAGACATATCCCTGGTTAAAGTCTCCAGTTCCAAGGATGTGAGCCCCCGATCCTTCCGGATAGGTTAAAATCCTGCCGCGTAGGCTCCCATTTTGGGTCTCGTCCGTACTTGCCAGCTTTATTCCTTTCCAGGTCTGTCCACCGTCGATGCTGCGGAAATTTGCCGTGTTGGCTGCAACCGTCACCGTCCAACTGTTTGCCGGATCGACATACAACCCCCAAATTCCCGCACCGGTATACCCCTGACTGGCATCCACCCAGGTTTCCCCGCCATCCGTGCTCATCATGTTGCCCCCGCCGTAGTTGTTGACAAACAGTCGATACGGGTCTCGCGGGTCTACCTGGATGTCAATTGGAAAGCCGGAACCCCTGTCAGCCGTGCGCATGGGGTAATTTTGCCATGTCTGGCCGCCATCATCACTTCGATGGATCACTTCCGGCCCAGCTGCATACCATACGTTCGGATTGGACATGGAGATCTCAACTGCTTCCATGGTTCTTTCTGAGGGTGTGTCTTCGGCTGCTCCCCGGATGAGCTTCCAGGTGTCCCCCCCGTCCTGGGTCAAATAAACCCCCGGGATCTTGCCTTTTCCTCCCTGAGCGCTGACCGCGGCAATCAAGATATCGGGGTTTTCAGGATGCATGAACAGACTTGGGATATACAGGCCCCCATTTAACCCATTCTTCTCATTCAATTCAGTCCAGGTTTGTCCGCCATCTTCGCTGCGTAAGAC
>Ga0315534_1000899_pt1 | contig 20891 bp, 21 predicted proteins | sample SalMarSW160240MG_FD_203094 | JGI IMG/M metagenome (GOLD analysis project Ga0315534, IMG submission 203094) | Salt marsh sediment microbial communities from the Plum Island Ecosystem LTER, Massachusetts, United States - Salt Marsh Sediment SW1602-40 ... | reverse complement strand
CGAGCCTTATCAAGGGACAACTGATCGAAAATATCACGCTGAAAGAAGCACTGGAACTGTTTAAATTACCCAGAATCATTGGCACCTTTGAAGGAAAGGAACTGTTGATTGGTCTGGGTAAATTCGGACCATATGTCCGGCATGAAGGCAAATTTTATTCCCTGAAAAAAGGGATTGATGATCCACTTACCATTAAGGCAGATCGTGCCATAGAACTGATCGGTGAAAAGAGAGAAGCGGATCAGAAGAGGATCATAAAAACCTTTGCTGAAGATCCAGATCTACTGGTTCTCCGCGGGCGGTATGGACCCTACATCTCTTTCCAGAAGAAAAATTACAAAATCCCGCGGAAAATGGATCCTGAAAAATTGGGGTATAGCGATTGCAAAGAGATCATTGAACGGCATGATAAATCGGAAAAATCTAAAAATTGATCATGACAACAATGGATCTAAATGACTATTTCCGGCCGGTCAGTTTTGAAAAGCCAGACCATTCCTTTCTAAATCAAAAGAACACGGTGGGCCGAAACATCACCATTCATACACCCAATAATCCCATCGGGGATATTACCCCATACAACATTGCCATTCTTGGTATTCCCGAAGAGCGGAATTCTCCCAATAAGGGTTCAGCTAAGGCACCGGACAGGATCAGGGGAAAACTCTACCAGCTATACCGGTTCCCTCCGAAAGTGAAACTGATCGATCTGGGGAATCTTATTCCCGGCACCTCTCCCCAGGATACCTATTTTGGGATATCCGACCTTCTTTTTGAACTGACAAACAAAAACATCTTTCCCATCCTTCTGGGGGGAAGTCAGGACCTCACCTATGGTGCATACCTGGCCAGTGAGAAAATGAAAAAACCGATGAACCTGGTAACGATTGATTCACGGATTGATTTGTCGGGCCGTGAGGATGAGTTTACTTCACAAACCTACCTGCATAAAATCCTTACGGGAAGTTACCTTCACGATTACACCAACATTGGTCATCAGATCTATTTCAGCGATCAGGATGATCTTGATTTCCTTAAAAAATCGTTTTTTAATGCCATCCGGCTTGGGGTTGCGCGTTCTGCCATGTCAGAAATGGAACCGATTTTACGTGATGCTACCATGATCAGCCTGGATATCTGTTCTATCAGGCAATCGGATGCTCCGGGTCACTTTAGTGCTACACCCAATGGTTTTTATGGAGAAGAAATGTGTAAATTATCCATGTATGCCGGATTGAGTGATCGCCTCTCAGTACTTGGTATTTTCGAAGTGAATCCCGATTATGATATCAACCATCAAACATCCCACCTGTCAGCCCAGTCCCTTTGGTATTTTATCGACGGATTTGCCAATAAAAAAACAGAACAACCACGCGATAACGCCAGGGAGTTCAGAGAGTATATCGTTCACCTGAATGAGATTGACCAGGATCTTGTTTTTTATAAAAGTATACAGACCAACCGGTGGTGGATAAAAACCCCTTCACTGAAACAACAATCCGGCTTTCCTGAATTCATTTCCTGTTCTTATGAAGATTATCAAAAGGCAAGTAATCAGGAAATTCCGGACAGGTGGTGGAAGGCTTATCAAAAATTCAACTGAACCCGTTGATTATTAATCCAATGATTTATTCTCCTATCCGCTTGAAGTAAATCCACCTGGGGGAGAAAAAATTCACCTTTTCAAGGAAACTTTATTTGGTAATTTGAGTATAAAGGATTAATCCCGGGTGGGTTATCAACATTAATCTGTGAACAAAATTTGTTTCAGAATGATATTTTTGTTTATTTTACTGTTTCCATTTCTTCGGAACCATTGATATCCCGAGGTAAAGATAAACTTTAATAGATTCCTAATGCGCACTGCTTTTTCTATCATTTTCGGCTTTGTTTTCGTCATGATCGCTTTTTCTCAACAAGATCCGACGTATAGCCAACCCATGTTTAATCAGATGGCATTTAACCCTGGTTATGCAGGAGGCAGTGACATGGTCTGTTTTTCTCTCCTGACAAGACAGCAATGGGTTGGGTTCGAAGGAGCTCCTTCCACAACCATGCTAACTGCAAACATGCCTTTCAAGGTTTTTGGTATCTCCAGTGGGGCGGGACTTACCCTCATGAGTGACCAGATTGGGTTTGAGAATAACTTAAGTCTTGCTCTTTCTTATGCCTACCGTCAGGATATAGGTAATGGAAAGCTGGGTATTGGTATAAATCTGGGTATGTTTAATAAGGCTTTGAAACCAAATTGGAAGATTATTACCGAAACCGGAGATGAAGGTTCCCCAAGTGATGATCCATTAATCCCCGAAAACGATGAAAGTGTAATTGCCTTTGACCTTGGATTTGGCCTATATTACAAAATGGATGATCTGTACGTTGGAATTTCCACCACGCATTTGAATGAAGGAAAACTGAAATATGCTTCCACCTCAGGAGTATCTTACTTAAAGCGCCAATACTACCTGATCGCCGGCTATACATTGCCTTTCGGGAAGCCTTTGTTTGAGGTAACACCCTCCATTTTCCTCTATTCTGATGGAAAAACATCACAAATCAGTATAAATACGATGGTTTTATACAATAAAAAATTTTGGGGAGGCGTTTCTTACAGAGCCGGTGACGCAATTACCGGTATGATCGGTATTGAATTGTTTAACGGACTGCGTATTGGTTATGCGTATGATTTTACAACTTCTGATATCAGAAAAAACAGTAACGGAACCCATGAATTCATGATTGGCTATTGTTTTAATCTCAGTCTTGACAGGAGTCCGCAACGCTATAAAAGTGTTAGATTTTTATGATTTATGAAAAAAATTAGTTTACTTGCATATATAAAATTAATTGTCTTATGAAAAAGTTACTTTTTTACAGCATTGTTCTGACAGTTGTCCTGAGCGGCTGTGGTAAAGGATCCTATAATGGGGAACTGGTTGGGGTACAAGGCAGAAAAAAATGGTATGAACCCGATCCGTACGGATTGGTTTTTGTACCTCAGGGTAGCTTCAACGTGGGACCAAGTGACGAAGATGTTGCTTTTGCGATGAATTCATTATCCAAGACAGTAACCGTTGATGCGTTTTGGATGGATGAGACAGAAATAACCAATAATGAATACAGACAATTTGTATATTATGTCCGTGATTCCATTTTACGATACAAGTTGGGAAATGCTCAGATTGAAGGATTTTTCGCTGTAGACGAGAACGGGGATGAATATGACCCCCCGTTCCTGAACTGGGAAACAGAGATTGACTACGAAAATGAAGAGATCCGGGATATTGCTGAAGAGATGTATTACTCCGAGAATGAGAGATTTTATAGAAGAAAAGAGGTGGATACACGCAAGCTTATCTATAGCTATTTCTGGGTAGATCTCAAACAGGCTGCGAAAGAATCCAGCCGGTATAACTACGAAACCCAGTCTTATGAAGGTGACTTTTATAACAACAGGGGAGAACGAGGACCTATCGTTGACCGCTCCTCGTTCATCATGCATGATGAAGTACCCTGCTATCCCGATACGCTGGTCTGGATCAGGGACTTTACCTACGCCTATAATGAACCGTGGGCAAACATGTATTTCTGGCACCCATCGTACGACGACTATCCGGTGGTTGGTGTGACCTGGAAACAAGCTTCTGCTTTCAGCATCTGGCGTACAAAATTTCTGAATGATTATCTCGCCACTCAGGGTGGTTACTTTGTCCAGGAATACAGGTTGCCACTCGAAACCGAATGGGAGTATGCCGCCCGTGGAGGACTTGACCTGGGAATGTACCCCTGGGGCGGACTCTATACCAGAAATGATGAGGGATGTTTTCTGGCAAACTTTAAACCCCTTCGTGGTAATTATATCGATGACGGTGCCCTGGTGACAGCAAAAGTTGGTTCATATGGTCCCAATGAATTCGGGCTGTATGATATGGCAGGTAATGTAGCGGAATGGACTATCAGTGCTTATGATGAATCAGCATATGTCTTCACTCACGACATGAATCCCGACTATAAATACAATGCATTACCCGATGATCCGGTTGTAATGAAGAGAAAAGTAATCCGTGGTGGCTCCTGGAAAGATGTCGCTTACTTCCTGCAGAACTCCTCCCGGACTTACGAATATCAGGATTCATCCAAATCATTTATCGGGTTCAGAAACGTAAGATCCTATATGGGCTACAATTAATATCAAATACTTCAAAAAATAATCATCAAAAATTCACAACTATGAATATTACTGAATTAGTTCAAAGTAGCGGATGGAAAAACTTCATGGCCAAACTGTATGGTTTGGGTGCTTCTGTTGTTATTGTTGGTGCACTTTTTAAAATCCAGCACTGGCCACTGGCAGGTACATTTCTGACCCTTGGTCTGCTGACAGAGGCTACAATTTTCTTTTTCTCTGCATTTGAACCTCTCCATGAAGAGGTCGACTGGACTCTGGTTTATCCGGAACTGGCAGGCATGGGTGATGAGGAAGAAATTACCCAATACAAAGGACCATCCCGTGGAGGTTCATCAGCCCTTGAAAAATTCGATTCGTTGATTGAAAGCGCTGAGATCACTCCTGAACTTTTCCGAAAACTAGGACAAGGATTAAACAACCTGAATGAAACAACGGCTAAATTGTCCGATATTTCTGATGCATCCGTGGCTACAAACGAATATGTATCCAGTGTCAGGAACGCCGCTACTTCCGTCAATTCATATACAGAATCCTATGTGGACTCCACAAAGGAACTGAAAGAATCGGTTGGTAGGTTGTCTGATTCCTATGATAAAACATCCAACCTGATTGAAGAATCCGGAAGAAATTATGCTCAACTTTCGGAATCCTTCTCCAGCATTCAGGATGGCAGCAAATCTTACAGCAATCAGCTGGAAGTACTCAACAAGAACCTCACGGCGCTGAATGCAGTATATGAACTGCAGCTGCAGAATTCAAACGAACACCTGAAAGCAACCGAAGCCCTCTATTCCGGTCTTGACCAGATGATGGAAGACCTGAAAGATTCAGCAGAAGATTCTAAACGATACCGGGATGAAGTGGCTAAACTCAGTGATAACCTCTCTGCTCTGAACACGATTTATGGCAATATGCTTGCTGCCATGAATGTTATGGTTAAATAACATTAGATATTGATTATATAACTTTAATTAAACCCTCTATTCAGTTATGGCTCACGGAAAAGAAACCCCGAGACAAAAAATGATCGGTATGATGTATCTGGTGCTGACAGCCCTGCTGGCACTGAATGTATCGAAAGAAGCGGTGGAAGCTTTCAAGTTGATCGATGAAAGTCTCAACAAAACCATTGCAAACTTCAATGTCAAGAATAACCTGACATATGGAGAGTTTGATCGTGCAGCTGCAGAAAATCCTGTGAAAGCCGGGCCATGGAGAAATCAAGCCTATGAAGTGAAAGAGCGTTCCAAAGAAGTATTTGATCTAATTCAGGAACTGAAACTTGAAATCGTTCGGGAAGCTGAAAAAGGGCATGCTGAAGAAGTGATCGAGGGAAACATCATTCATACCCGTGAAATTGAAAAGATTGATGATAACAACACGCCTTCTGAAATATTGATCGGTTCGGATAACAACGGAAAAGCATATGCACTGAAAGCAGCCATCGAAGATTATCGAGGGTTTCTTATCGAGACCCTCGATGGGAAAGGTCCCACAGCAGCCGAATCGATTGAGAGCAGCCTCAATACAGATGAGTTCAAAGAAAAGGACGGAAAAGTTAGCTCATGGGAATACCACAATTTCCATACCCTGCCACTGGTTGCAGTCGTGGCTGTGCTTTCAAAAATCCAGAATGATGTGAAGAATGCCGAAGCCGAAACCATCAACTTTCTCTACAACATGATCGATGTAGGCGCCTTCAAATTCAACAAGCTGGTCCCAACAGTGATTGCCAAATCAAATTATATCCAGCAGGGCAGTGAATACAGTGCCGAAGTGTTTATTGCAGCAACCGATACAACCCAGAAACCAAGCATTTTAGTGGGTGATATCGACTCCACCCTGGTTGACGGGGTATGGCAGTACAAGATGAAAAGCGATAATCCTGAAAATGTCCCGATTGATAGCAGGGGGCGGGGAATCTATACGGTTACTCCCTCCGGCCTGGGAGATAAGGAGTGGGGTGGCTTGATCCAGATGGTTTCCCCCACGGACGGTTCAACGACAAGTTTCCCTTTCCATGCAGAATACCAGGTAGCCCCACCCACTGTCGTGGTATCACCAACCGCCATGAATATCCTTTATATCGGACTGGAAAATCCGATTGACATCTCCGTACCTGGAGTGACTCCCGACAAAATCAGGGCAAGTATGTCAAATGGATCCCTGAGTAAGGGAAGGGTAAGATACGGTAATAGAACCTATCCCGGTTCTTGGGTGGCAAAACCCAGAATCGGAAGTAACCAGGCTCAGATTACAGTTAACTCGGTAAAAGAGGATGGTACCATGCAACGCCATGGAAATATAACCTTCAGGGTGAGAAAGCCACCACCACCGGTCGCGAAAATTGCAGGGAAAAAATCCGGAACCATTACAATGGCGGAGCTTAATGCACAACTCGGATTAGCTGCCGAAGTGGAAGACTTTGAATTTGATGTCCGGTATGTGGTTACATCGTTTAAAGTGCAAATTATCGCAAGAGGTCTTATATCGGAAGAGCAATCAACCAACTACCGGTTTACAGATGCTCAAAAAGGCCTTATTAGTCAGCTTCGAAGAGGCAGCCAGGTTATGTTTACCGAAATCAGGGCTGTGGGACCAACCGGGGAAACGGAGGATCTTCCTTCTATTGTATTAAAAATAAACTAAGTACGTTGACGTCATGAAGAGATTTGTTTTATTGTTCATCAGTGCACTCCTGCTCTCAGGAATTAATCCTGTGCTGGGACAGGGAGTGGAGGGAATCTATGAAAAAGGCATTCATGAAAAGAAAGCGGTTCCCTATCCACATTTGAGAGAAGCAGATGTGATGTGGTCGAAGCAACTGGTCCGGTTAATCGATCTGCGGGAGAAGATGAATCACTCCTTATACTACCCCACCGTGGACATGCCCGACCGGAAAAACCTTATGGGTGTGATCCTGGAAGCCATCCGAAGCGGAGAAGTGACTTCCATATTCAACTTTAATCCCCTGGATGACGAAATGACAATTCCGATTCTACCCACTGAGGTTGAAGGCAAACTGGGTGCAGGTGTAGATACCTTTAACGTTGTCGATCCGGTTACCGGTTTGGAGGAACAGAACATTGTCGAGCAACCTGTCAAACTTGAAGAGGTCAAACAGTATTTTATCAAAGAAGAGTGGTACTTCGATAAAAAACACTCTACCATGCAGGTTCGCATTATCGGCATTGCACCTGTCCGGGTATATCGGGATGATATCAGCAGACAGTCCTTGAGACAAGCCACCTTCTGGGTCTATTTCCCCGAACTGAGAGATGCCCTGGCACGCAATGAGGTGTTTAATCCCAACAACGATGCAAACCGGATTTCCTTTGACGATCTCTTTATGCAAAGACGTTTTAGCAGTACGATCCTTGGTCAATCCAACGTATATGATAACCGGAGGATCGCTGATTATGAAACAGGAAGAATGGCGCTGCTTGAAGCCGAACGGGTGAAGGAGTGGTTGATCAATACGGAACACGATATGTGGGAGTATTAAGCCCCCGCTAACCGATAAAAAACCCTCAGGCAAAACCTGAGGGTTTTTTTATATGTAATCATCGCCCTTTTTCATCTGAACATCCTGAACAATCTGTTTTATCATCTGCTCATCCTTCCGTTTACAAACCAGCAGGATATCATCCGACTCAACCACGATAAACTCCTCCAATCCCTGCAAAACAACAAGTTTTTTCTTAGGCACCTTTATGATAGAATCTTTTACACCGTAGACAAAAATATTTTCCCCGGATGTTACGTTCATTTGATCATTCTTTTCCGACTGTTCATACAATGAACCCCAGGTTCCCAGATCAGACCACCCGAAATCTGAACAGAGCACATAGACATTATCTGCTTTTTCCATTATTCCATAATCGATGGAAATGCTTTTCGCATTAGAGTAAGTTTCAAGGATGAACTCTTTTTCCTTGTCGGTATTATAAATGCCTTCTCCCTCTTTGAACAAGCTGTTCATTTCCGGAAGGTGATGTTCAAATGCTTCCATCACCGATTTTAACGACCAGATAAAGAGACCCGAATTCCAATAAAATTCCCCGCTTTCAAAAAACACTTTTGCCAATTCCAAATCCGGTTTTTCAGTAAACGTCTTTATCTTCCTGAAGTTTTTGTTTCCTGCCAAACCCTGTCCGTTATTGATTTGTATGTAACCATAGCCTGTCTCGGGCCGGTCCGGTTTAATCCCCAGAGTAAGCAGGGCATCTCTATCCCTGACGAAGTCCATTCCTTCCAGAATAACCCGCTTGAATTCCTCCTCCCTCAGGATAAAATGATCGGATGGGGCAACAACAATCGTGGCATTGGGATTCATCTGCTGGATCCGATAATTTGCATAAGCAATACAGGGTGCGGTATTTTTCCGGAACGGTTCAAGCAGGATCTGTTTTGGGGGTATTTTGGGCAATTGCCGCTTTACCAGGCTACCATACTCTGAACTGGTCACTACAAAAATGTTCTTCTCAGGAAAAATATCGATAAACCGGTCATAGGTAAGCTGGAGAAGTGTTTTGCCAACACCCAGAATATCAAGGAATTGCTTTGGTTTGTCTTTCCGGCTGAGCGGCCAGAAACGACTTCCCACCCCCCCCGCCATAATAATGCAATAGTGATCCTTTTTCATGGTTGATGATCTCTGTTACAGGATGCCCAAAGGTATAAAAATTGTAATACTCCCCGCAAGGATTATCTGACCAAAATAAATAAAAGAGTGGAAAACCCGTTTTCCATAAAATATTCTTAAATTTATGTTCCAATTCAGGTTTTAATGAATATTATCTATCATATCGGGAACTATTTTATCCTTTTATCGAAAGTGTTTGCGAAACCCGAAAAGGGTAATATCTATTACAGGCAGATCACCCGGGAGATTATCAGCCTGGGAGTAAACTCTGTTGCAATTGTTGTGATCATATCGACATTCATGGGAGCCGTGATCACCTTACAAACCGCTTACAACACGGAAAATCCATTATTCCCATCTTACCTTATCGGCCTGGGGTGCCGCGATTCGATCATCCTTGAATTTTCCTCCACCATGGTTGCATTAATACTTGCCGGAAAAGTGGGATCCAATATCGCTTCAGAATTAGGGACCATGCGGGTTACTGAACAAATTGATGCCCTGGAGATCATGGGTGTAAATTCAGCCAGTTACCTGATCCTCCCCAAGATCATTGCCGCTGTTCTGTTCAATCCCCTGCTTACACTCATCAGTATTATTGTTGGCGTCTTCGGAGGATGGGTTGCCGGAACCTTAACGGGTGTAGTTACATCAGAAGATTTTATCTATGGAATTCAGTATGCATTCATTCCCTATTATATTACCTATTCCTTGATTAAAACCGTCTTTTTTGCCTTTATCATAACATCTGTTTCAGCCTACCATGGATACTATGTTGAGGGGGGGGCACTTGAAGTTGGCAGATCGAGTACAAGAGCTGTGGTTTACAGCAGTGTGGTTATCCTTCTGTTCAATGTTATTTTAACCCAGTTGCTTCTTTCATGATCACGGTCAAAAACATATCAAAATCATTTAACAATTTACCCGTACTGAAAGATATCTCGGTAACCTTTGAACAGGGAAAAACAAACCTGATTATCGGACAGAGCGGCTCGGGAAAAACTGTATTACTGAAAGCCATTGTCGGACTCCACGATATCGATGAAGGAGAGATTCTTTATGGAGAAATCGTTTTCAACAAACTCAATTTCCATGAGAAAAAAGAGATCCGCAAACAGATGGGAATGCTTTTTCAGGGGAGTGCTCTGTTTGATTCAGCAACGGTTGAAGAAAATGTGATCTATCCGCTCGACATGTTTACAAAAATGGACCCGGAAGAAAAAAGGGAGCGGGCCAACTTTTGTCTGAACCGGGTAAATATTCATAACGCAAACCACCTCTATCCCTCCGAGATCAGTGGTGGAATGAAAAAAAGGGTGGGAATTGCCCGTGCTATAGCACTGAATCCGAAATATCTCTTTTGTGATGAGCCAAATTCAGGACTCGATCCGAAAACTGCCATCGTTATCGATGACCTGATCAAAGAAATAACCGAAGAATTCAATACCACAACCATTGTAAATACACACGACATGAACTCCGTGATGGAGATAGGAGCAAAAGTGGTATTCATCTTTGAGGGTGAAAAATGCTGGGAGGGAACCAACCAGGATGTTCTGCATTCGGATAATGAAAAACTGAATGAATTTGTTTTTGCCAATAACCTGGCTAAACAGGTCAGGAATATCCATTGAATCCTTCCCTCCTGATTCATTGCCCAAACCCTTCTGCGAACCGTATTGTCTTGATTAAGAGTACCTGTTTACATGCAAATATGCTTTTTACATGAGTTGGCATTCTAACATTTTGTCCATTAATTCTTAATAACATAGCCGTTCATTTTTATACCGGGATATGTTCGATTACTTTTGCAGTAAATGAAGATTTTGTATGTTTTTAAAAAATTAAACCGATGAAAACCAAAGAAAAAGGATTCAATACCAAACTTGTTCATGCCGGTGCTTTTGAAGATAATTTTGGGAGTGCAACGGTTCCCATCTATCAAACATCCACATTTTCATTTCGGAATGCCCAGCACGGGGCAGATCTCTTCTCTGGAAAAGAGAAGGGTTACATTTACACCCGGATCGGAAATCCCACCATCACGGCGCTGGAAGATAACATTGCCGAACTCGAAAATGGGTATGGAGGAATTGCAACCAGCTCGGGTATGGGCGCCACCAATACCATCTACATGACCTTTCTGGAAAGGGGGTCCCACATGATCAGTACAGCCTCTGTATATGGTCCTTCAAGAGGGGTTATGGAGAAACACTGGTCCCGGTTTGGTGTTGAATCAAGTTTTGTTGATACCTCCGATCTGAAAGCCATTGAACACGAAATCAGGCCGGAGACAAAGCTTCTCTATGTTGAGACACCCTCAAACCCCACCATGCAATTATCGGATATTGAAGCATGTGCTTCTCTGGCCCATAAACATGGGATCCTTCTTGCCGTGGATAATACCTTCTCCAGCCCTTATCTTCAAAATCCCCTGGAACTGGGAGCCGATGTGGTTCTCCATTCCGTTACAAAATTTATAAACGGGCATGCTGATATTGTTGGAGGTATCATTGTTGCCAAAACGAAAGAGCATTATGATCGGTTGCGGCATGTGATGACCAATCTCGGATGCAACATGGACCCTCACCAGGCATTTATGGTGTATCGCGGTGTGAAAACCCTTGCCTTGAGAATAGAACGAGCTGAAGAAACAGCAAAGGAGATTGCCGAATGGCTTGAAAAGCATCCAAAGGTGGAATGGGTGAAATATCCCGGATTACCATCACACCCTCAATACGAACTGGCAAAAAAACAGATGCGCGGATTTGGCTCAATGATCAGTTTTGAGTTAAAAGGGGGAATCTCAGCCGGAGAGAAACTGATGAACAATGTAACCATTGCTTTACTGGCAGTCTCACTGGGTGGGGTGGAATCCCTGATCCAGCATCCGGCATCCATGACCCACTCAGGTGTACCAAAGGAAGAACGATTGAAAGCAGGAATTACAGATGGCCTGGTAAGATACTCAGTTGGCATTGAAGATAAAGAAGATCTGATGAAGGACCTCCAACAGGCACTTGATAAAGTGGATTAATTGAACCCGCCCAGCGTCTATATCATAACCGGTAAGCAGGGTGGAGGAAAAACATCATTTCTCTCTACACTTGTTAATCTGCTGAAAGAGAACAGCATTACCGTTGGTGGCATACTGGCAAAAGGAAAATGGGTTAATGACCAGCGTTCGGGATTCCAGCTGGTGGATCTGTCAACCGGGCAACATATGCCTCTGGCTTCTGTGATAAGCAGAAAAAACTGGATCCCTCTGGGAAAATTTTTCTTTAACCCCGGATCCATCTCCTACGGAAATACCCTGCTTACCGGAGACGAAATACTGAAAAAAACAATCATTGTGCTCGATGAGATAGGCCCCTTTGATTTGCAGGGGGAGCTCTGGGCTAACGGACTTCACAAATTACGGAATAACTATTCAGGAATTCTTATCCTGTCGGTAAGAGAAAAACTGGTCCGGCAGGTTATTCATCACTGGGAATTGCCCCATGCTGAAATCATCAATATCGACAGGATAAAGGTTGAAGATCTGGTGGAACGGCTAAAGGAATGCCTGAAAAGCGGGATTGAAAAAAATAGTTAACAGCCTCCTTCCGTTGCACTTTTCTTTTTCTTCCGGACAGAAACCCAATGTTATCCGTATAAACGGATTGCCTCCAACGATTCCCTGTTCAATATCTTTATACTCTTACCATTCAGTTGGATGAGTTTGTCATTGTTGAACTCCGTGAGTATCCGGCAAACACTTTCGCGCGATGTGTCAACAAAATTGCCCAGTTCAACTCTTGACAACGGCATTTCAAATTCATCCTTGCCGTAAATGTCCTCTGCAAAAGATAACAGTGCATTCGCCAGTCGACCGTGAATGTTCCGCTGTGTTCTGTTGACACACTTTTCAAATGAACTCAATTCGCTACTGCATATCTCGACAATCACTTCATAGGCAAATTTCCCGTTCTTAAAAATGAAATCCTTGAATATATCTTTATCAATAAAACAGACACTGGTGAGTTCAATGGCGGTTGCGGAATAGTGATTTATTTTTTCGTTAAAGGTGGTCGGAATGCCTAAAAATGAAGGTGCTTTTGTAATCTTTGTGATTTGATTCTTTGCCGGTCCTGCAATGTGAATCTTCACCAGCCCGCTCCTTAAAAAGATAATATTGGACGAAAATGCACCCTCCTTGAAAATGATATCGCCTTTTTTGAAGTATACCTGCGCACAATTGTTTCCCAGATTCTGCAACTCATTGGAGGTTAATGTCTTAACCGCAGCAGATTTTATTTTACAATCCAAACAATTATTCATGATTTTAGCCTTTCAATCACGTAGCATACAAATGTATTAAATGTGAGCTAAATCACATAATAATTTACAGAATATCACGTATATTTGGTTGTTTTGATAGGAATTACAAGCTTCTTTTGAACATCCCATTTTTAACAATAAACTAAAACATCATGGAAAACAAAAAAATGACAATGGCTCTTTTTACAGGGAGTCTTGACAAACTGATCGCTGCAGGTATTATACTCAGTGGTGCTGCTGCAGATGATATGGAAGTAGACGTGTATGTATTGCTGCAGGGTGCACGGGCATTTAAAAAGGAGATTGGCGATGATCCGGATAAACTTGCCATGGCAGAAAATCCACACCTGAAGGAGGAATTTATCAAATCACTTGAAACACTCAAGGTAAATACCTGGTTGGAATTTTTCAAAGAAGCGAAGGAGCTGACCAACGTAAAAATTCACATTTGCGGATTAGCCGGAAAGATTTGGGGTGCTGAGCAATTGGAAGATTTCGTTGATATTGCCGATGATATTTGTGGTATAGGAGCATACATTACATCAGCTCAGGAAGCAGACGTGCATTTACTCATCTAATATAAACTTAAAAATAAGGAGGTAAAAAGATGACACCAGATGAATTAACCAGTGTAACCGTAAACAAAACGGTCGATGCAAGAGGAACAGCATGCCCCGGTCCTTTACTGGCTGCAAAAAAAGCAATCGGAGAGATTTCTTCAGGAGAAATCATGGAGATTCTTTCGTCGGATGAAGGGACCAAACAAGACGTTCCGAAATGGGCAACCAAAAAGGGCCATGAATACCTCGGTACCGTTGAAGAATCAGGATTTTTTAAGATTTACCTGAAAAAGGGATAGAACCAATGAACGGGAAACAACCTGAAAAGTCCCCGAAAATATTGGTATTCTCTACAGAAAAGATCTCAGATCCTGCGATCGATCTCGCGGGGCTGCTGAAAATGCATTACTATCCCGGAGTATATACCCTTAATGTACCCTGCTCAAGTGCCGTGAAACCACGATGGATCATGACTGCCTTTGAGAAAGGTTTTGATGGTGTATTCATTGCCGCAGATGGTACCGATTGTCCTTACGGGGAAAGCTGCTCTGAAAATACAGCCAGCATTATTTCAACAACGCACGAAATGATGAAAGAAAAGGGCATTGATCCAGCAAAACTCAAAATGGCAGCGATCTGTTCTGTTTGTGCCGAAGCATTTGTGAAACACATGAACGGTTTTGCAAAACACCTTTCAGAATCATTAAAATGAATTAGATATGCCGGATAATAAAGAATTTGATGTATTGGTTGTCGGGGGAGGTATTGCCGGACAGGAAGCAGCGTTGAATCTGGCTAACCAGGATTTTAAGGTCATTCTGGTTGAGAAAGACCTTTCTATCGGTGGAAAAATGATCCACCTCAGCAAGGTTTTTCCCACACTTGATTGTGCTGCCTGTATTACCACTCCAAAGGTTTCTGAAACCGCAAGACACCCCAACATAACTATCTTTACGAATAGTGAGATAAGGGACATAGAAAAACATGGGGAAAACAATTTTACTGCAAACTTAATCCAGAAACCCCGCTATGTAACCGGTGACTGCACGGGCTGTCAGATATGCGAAGAAAAATGTCCGGTTGTGGTTCATGACCAGTATCAATGGGATCTGGTTGGCAGAAAGGCAGTATATATCCCTTTCAGTATTGCCAATCCACGGATCGCGGCCATTGATATCGATAATTGTATATTGTGTGGTTTGTGTGAAAAAGTCTGCCCTGCTGACGCGATTGATTTCTCCCAAACAGAGGAAGAATCAATCATTACCGTTCAGTCTGTTGTTATTGCTACCGGATATAACCTGTTTGATCCTACCCTGATAGAACGGTACGGCTTTGGGCAATTCAAAAATGTGGTAACATCCATGCAGATGGAAAGGCAGTTGGTTCCTACCCGGCCCTTCAATACAGTATTGCGACCCAAGGATGGTAAAATGCCGGATAACATTGCCTATGTTCTCTGCTGTGGTTCACGAGATGAAACGGTCGGTAATCCCATCTGTTCACAGGTTTGTTGTATGTACTCCGTTAAACAAGCTCAATTATTAATGGGAGCTTTGCCGATGGCGGATGTTACGATTTATTATATTGATATCCGGGCTTTTGGAAAAGGATTTCAGGAATTCTACCAGCAGTCTATAGACATGGGCGTGGAATTCATTAAAGGGAAAATTGCAAAAATAACTGAAAAAGAGAATGGTAATCTGATATTGCGGTATGAGGATATTGAAAATGAAAAACTTGCAGAGGCAGAACACGACCTGGTTGTACTGTCCGTGGGTATGTTAGCCAACACGGAATTCACACAGATGTTTAAAAACAACGGTATCGAACAGGATGATTATCATTTTGTTAAGCAGACCGATATTCTTTCAAATCCAGCCAAAACAAGTATAGATGGGATTTTTGCCGCCGGAACAGCAACCGGCCCAATGGATATCCCTGATTCCATTCTTTCTGCAGGAAATGCTTCAGCTGAAACAACCAGTTATATCAGGAGGAATCAAAATGAAAAATAGAATCGGCGTATATATCTGTCAATGTGGTTCGAATATTTCCGACTATGTCGATGTTGAAAAGGTGCGGGAAGCTGTTGAACAGGAATCCGGAGTTGTACTGGCTAAAACAACCATGTTTGCATGTGCTGATTCAGCACAGAAAGAGATCATTGAAGACATTCAGCGAGAAAAAATGGATGGAATGGTCGTCGCCTCCTGCTCTCCGAAACTCCATCTGTTTACCTTCAGGAATGTGGCTGTACGTGCGGGGCTGAATGCCTATAATTATGTACAGGTAAATATCCGCGAACAGGGATCCTGGGCACACTCAGATAACCCCGAAAAAGCGACCGAGAAAGCCATAAACCTTGTTCTGGCAGGAATAGCACGGGCAAAACATTCCGAAGCATTAATATTGCGTGACATCCCATCAAAAAATACAATCGTCATTGTTGGTGCAGGAGTAGCCGGAATGAGGGCAGCGATCGAACTCGCTGATATGGGAACTGAAGTATTTCTACTGGAAAGATCCCATTTTGTTGGAGGAAGAACTGCCCAGTGGGAAGAACTCTATACAACAAATGAAAGCGGGCCTGAGCTCATTACAACACTCTATGAAAAAATTAAAAAATCAGGGAACATTACCCTGTTCACCGGAGCAGAAATTGTTGCAAATGCAGGCAGCGTAGGTAACTATGAATTAACCGTAAAGATCCATCCACGCTATGTGAAAGGAGAAAACAACATCGATCCCTCTGCAGTGGATAAAGCAATCGATGCCTGTCTCCTCGAAGTGGACGATGACTTCAACTTCAACCTTACCAAACGAAAAGCTATTTACAAGCACCATCGCGGTCAGTACCCCGAACTCCCTGCAATTGATCCGGAAACGTGTGATAAATGCGGTAAATGCCTTGAATTGTTACCACAGATCGACCTGGAACAAAAACCAGAAACCCTGAAGCTGAAATGCGGAGCAATACTCCTTACGACCGGGTTCAATCCCTATGAACCCGGGGAGGGTGAATTCGGATACGGAGAAATTGATCAGGTAATAACGCTCCAGCAATTGAAGCGGCTGATTGCATTGAATGGAAAAGAACTCAGCTACAAAGGGAAACAGGTCAGGACTATGGTGTTTATCTATTGTGTGGGAAGCTGCCAGACCGATGGAGAAAACAAATACTGCTCCCGCTATTGCTGCACGGCTGCAATGCATACAGCGCTTGAAGCCAGAAAAAAATTCCAGGAGGTGAACAGTTACCATTTAACCCGTGACTTGAGAACCTTCGGAAAGCAGGAAATCATTCAGCACGAGGCATTGAATCAGGGAGATATGATCCTTCGCTTTTCAGAAGATACACCTCCCGAAGTCACTCAAAACAGAGAAACTGTTCTGGTAAAAATCAATGATATTTTAACCGGAGGAATGGAACTGGAAATTGAAGCCGACCTGGTTGTGCTGGTTACCGGAATGGTACCAAGAATGGGCGATTCGATCGCTGAAATCCTGAAGGTTCCCAGGGGGAGGGATCGTTTTTTCAACGAAGTCCACCCGAAACTCCGACCTGTTGAAACGGTTATTGATGGAATTTTTATCGCCGGAACATGCCAGGGACCAAGGAGTATTACAGAATCAATGCAATCGGCTCTGTCCGCAGCATCAAAAGCAAACTCACTGATAAGCAAAGAAAAAATTGAACTGGAACCGATCCTTGCTATCATTGATGTAGGAATATGTGAGTGGTGTGACAAATGTGCAGCGGTTTGCCCATACGATGCAATTACCAAATCCGAAAAGCAAGGGAAAGCCGTGGCTGCTGTTGATGAAGCAAAATGTAAGGGCTGTGGTATGTGCCTTCCTGTCTGCCCGGTCAATGCCATTCAACTGACCGGTTACACCGATGTTCAAATAGAAAGCATGATCGAGGCAATCGTGGAATGAATCCAGGTAAGGCATAACAAACCAAACAAAGGGAAGAATAGAAATGGCTACAAAAACAATCGACATTATCAAAGAAACCAGAACGGTTTCTGAAGAGCTAAAAGCAAAAAGAAAAGAGTTTGCCGATATTAAAAAACTGATCCTGAAATCCCTTGAATCGGAACCCAAAACTATTCCTCAAATTTCCGAAGAGATCAATATCCCTTCCGACGTAGTGATGTACTACCTGATGACCCTCAGAAAATATGGTGATGTTGAAACCGGCGAGATCGATGATATGGATGAGTATTTTTTTTACAAACGAAAGAGTAAAAAATGATTCGCAAATAGCGAATTAACCCGAATTATTCATGCATTCAGCATGAATAATGACGAAAAATTCAAAGAATTTTTCGGGTTAACTGCCGGATCCGATGCTGAAAAGTATGTAGATGACCGTTCCGATTCCGTCAGCGGCATTGTGAACCAATATCGGACCAAGAAGGCTTCCCGTGGAATTGCACCGTTTTATTGACTTTTTACTGTTTGATAAAATACTCCCCTTTTCTGGCTAACCGTTTTTACTTTACCGCTGGCTTCCAGAACACTGAGGTATTTATTCACTTCATTGGCATGCAATCCTAGGATTTTTGCCAGGTCCTCCAGGGTACAGGGTCTCCTGGAAATTGTCTCCAGAATGGCTGTTTCCCTGTCTTTCCTGTACGATTTAATATTTTTACGTTCCGGTGGTTTGGCGATGATCTCCACATTTTCGAGTTGCCAGAAGTCGACAATTCGTTGTAATTCTGCCTGATCGGCTGCAGATAAATCATTCATGGTTCCAGGCCTGTCGAGTGTATTCAGCTGAATTTTATCCGGTTGGATCTTTTGGAACGCAACCTTCAGATGATTCAAATTGGTTTCATCATTGTTGTATCCCGGAAGGATCAATACCTCAAGCCACAGTTTACCGGAATACTCTTTCCTGAACTGTTCGAGTCCCCTGATATATTCCTCCAGATTCAGGTCATGATGCGGTCTGTTCAATTTCCTGAAGGTAGTTTCTGTAGCCGCATCCAGAGAAGGGAGCACAACATCCGCCTTCAGTAGTTCCTTCCGTACCTGTTCTTGATGAAGCAAGGTTCCGTTGGTCAAGACCGCTACAGGGATATCTGGTTTTCTCTGTTTAATAAACTCCATTACATCTCCAAACCGGACATTGAGGGTTGGTTCTCCCGATCCCGAAAAGGTGATGTAATCCGGATCCGGATTATGGGTAAAATAGTGATCCAATTCCTTGATCACCCTGTCATAAAGAATATATTCTTTCCTGTCTAACGTTAGTTTTGTTGTAGCTCCGCATTCACAATAAACGCAATCGAGGGAACACACTTTGTGCGGTACAAGGTCCACGCCGAGAGATATTCCCAGCCGTCTTGAAGGCACAGGCCCGAAAAGGTATTTGTACATCATTATAACGATTTAAAGACCCTGGCTAATGAAAATCCGGGAGCATCTATCAGGAGGTCAAGAAAATACCCAAAAGGGGTTTGCTGAACCTCAAATCCCGAATTGGCCAGCCTTTCGTCAATGTGATTTAAAAACTCCTGTGTAAACTCTGGGGGAGCTTTGCTTTCTGAAAGGTGGGCAAATGAATGAAGGATAATCTTTTTCCCCGATTCATTTTTCCCACAGATCCATTTCAGGTTTTTTATGAGCTTCCTGGCAACCTCAACTTCCTTTTCCTGATCCTCTTCTTCTACCTGTATAAATGCCGCCTGAATATTATCAAATTCAGCAGGCCCGGCATTTTCATCGGAAACATCAAGGGTTCTCACTGAAGGATTGTAGGCAAAATGGTTGCAATAGATCATTAACAGCTTCATTTTCTACAATTTAATTTATAAATAAAAAACAGGGAAGATATAATTGATAATGCAAATAAAGAAAAGAAGAGGTGAAATCCAAACCGTTCAATGATCCAGCCACCCAGGATCGGAAAGAGTGCGGGTAACACATTCCCTGCTCCTGCAATACCAGTATAAAGAGCCCTGTTATCGGTTCCTGACACTTCAAGTAACACCCCGTTCATGGATATACTATAGATCGAATAGATGATTCCTCCGGTTAAAAAGATGAATCTGAACGGGGGTGCATTGGATGTTATCATTAGAATCAGGGTTACCGAAATGACCAGGAAAACATTCCCATATAATAAATACCGGTATCTATATTTTTTGGATAGTAATAAGAGAAGTAATCCGACACCAACACTTCCAATCACTTTAAACAACAAAAACAAACCGGTTTCTTGGCTTTGTGTATGATACAATTCTTTAGCATACAGCATGATAAAAGGTAACAAGGTGATGCTTATGCCCATGGTATTGATAAATCCCAGGAAATAACCCAGCTTTCTGTTTTGTCCCAATTCTACTTTGATTAATGAAAGAAAATGTCCCGGATTTCTCACAACCATTCGGGAAGGAACCTGTTCCTTTAATTTCCAGAAACCCAGAGATGCAATAAAAAGTGCAAGAAATCCAATGAAAAACATATGGGCATAATTTATGGGGAAACTCTGAAGAGTGAGTACTTTTTTAGCGAACAAAGCCGACAAAAATAATATCACTCCTGTTGCAACCTGCTTTACGGAAAAAAACCGCTTTCTCGAAGATTGCATAACTGACTTACCCAGAATATCGGTGTAGCTTATGTTGGCAAATGCTCCACCCAGTGAAAAAGAGGTGATCAGAATAAATAACATCAAGATGATCATGTCGCCCATGATCAGAGATGAAAAATAGAGCATGAAAGCTATCAGCAGCAGGGATAAGATTCTTGCATTGATGCCCAGCAATAAAAATTTCCTTTTGTATGCATAATTGCTGACAAAGGGTGCAAATATCAGCTGTGTAAAGCTTGATCCGCCAAGCATAATAGCTGTCATCAAACCAACGTGCAATCCATTGCCTCCTGCTTCAACAAGCATGGCAGGGATCACCGTATCCACGTCCATAAAATTCATGGCAAGTGCAAGAAACGAGGTATGCCAGATAAATGCATAGTAATTATTGCGGGATATATCCGGTGTAAGTTTCATTTAAAATCCCTTCAGAATTTCCAGGGGTAAAAAAAACCAAAGCCTTTTTTACGACTAATTAACTCAAGTTGCTAGCTATTGCAAAAAGTTATATGATTTGCTTAAATTATAGAATTTCCCATTGGAGAGTGACTCTCCGAGTCGCTCCTCCCG
>Ga0315534_1000897_pt1 | contig 20904 bp, 15 predicted proteins | sample SalMarSW160240MG_FD_203094 | JGI IMG/M metagenome (GOLD analysis project Ga0315534, IMG submission 203094) | Salt marsh sediment microbial communities from the Plum Island Ecosystem LTER, Massachusetts, United States - Salt Marsh Sediment SW1602-40 ... | reverse complement strand
ATGCAATCTTCGATATGGAGAAGAAGCTCATCCGGAAAAAAGAGGATGTCGCGGAAAATGATCCTCAGAATATTTTAGGACCGGGTGAAAGGCTCGATGCGCTGCATATCAATAATTTCCTGAACAGCATCAGAAGAGGAGACCCGTTGAACCTGGATATCAAGACGGGTCATATCAGTACCCTCTTGTGTCACCTGGGAAATATTGCACAACGCACTGACCATGCTCTGCATACGGATCCACGGAATGGTCATATACTTCAGGATGAAGCAGCTATGAAATTGTGGTCCCGAACCTATGAACCGGGCTGGGAACCAGACATTTGAGATGTGAATGACACAATGAACGATTCTGGACAATCCCTGTCCAGTTTCGATACAAATTTATATGATTTCATAGTTCAGTATTTTCTGTAAACATTACATAATCAATACTATGCGATGATTGGTATCAATCTTGAAGTTAATTTGTGCTGTATGAATCTCAGATCTCAGCAGACAACCAGGAAATAACCATTATAACCCATCCAAACCATGAAATCAATACTACACCGCCGTGAATTTCTTGCCAGATGCTCCATTGCTGGGCTTACAGGGTGCGGATTACTGATAAGCTCTAAAATTTCTGCATTTGGTCATTTTGCTGAATATGCAAAAGGAGAAGAAATTGATCCGAAAAAACTGATGTACTGCGGTTATAAATGCCCGGACGATTGCCAGTTCCTGAAAGCATCCCTGGAGAATGATAGTGAAATGAAAAAAGAAGCGTATGAACTGTGGAAAATCAAGGAACGATTTGATGTTGAATTTGATCCGGATAAGATCTTTTGCTTTGGCTGTAAAACCGAAGGCAAACCGGAAGGTGTTGTGCTCGTTCACTGCACTGTGCGCAGTTGCGTGATCGAAAAGGAGTATGATTGTTGTATCGAGTGCCTGGAACTGGAAGATTGCAATAAGGACCTCTGGTCACGGTTTCCCGATTTTAAAAAGCACGTTATCGCATTACAAAAGCAATACTTTGAACAACTCCAGTAGTCATTCTGCAAATGAAGTCAGCCTGCTGTAGAAAAATATTAATCCCCTGTCTTGCTTTCGTTTTTTCACTCAGCCGGACTGTTGCATCGGAATTTCAGAGTGGCTGGAGTCAGCATTTCATCTATGAATATGAGGATTTCGATTCATGGCTTACCGGGACAATCAAGTTTAAGCACGATAAGAACGGATTGATCAACCGGGGATCTTTTGAGAGTAAAGAGGGATATACAGCTGATATTAGTTTTGACCACGATGTGCATGGAAACATCACCCGGATCCACTGGGATTTCTCTTTTGGCAAAACCCAGACGTATAGTTTTGAATACAAAAGAATCAGGTGATGCCCCCAAGATAAGAGGGACCAGACATAACCAGTTACAGTGAGATACTAGTTCACCAACGAAGCAACCCTGTCATTATTTCAGTGTCTTTAAAATAAAAACCAGCGGAAATGAAACGTAAAGTAATATGGATTCTATTGGTCATGGGTGGATTTATATTTACCCTGCCAGGAAAGGCACAAAACATTCTTACCTGTGATATGAAAAAGAGATTTTCCAGGAATAGTGTAATTGAATTAAAGGATGATAACCGGAACATTGTAGCAAAAATCTACCGGAAAAACAGATTGGAGTTTATTGACTGCAACGACAACCGGTATATCATTAAAAAAGTGTGGAATAAATCATTTGTTTTTTACAATGAGGTAAATGAAGATACTATCGGTATATTAATCAGGAACAGGATCCAGTTAAAAAATGATATGGACTATGTTGTTCGAACAGGCAGACTTGGATTAAAGGTAAAAGAAGGAAATCAGATACTGCTAAAAGGTTCATATAATCCTGATTTCAGGAGTTATCATATTGAAATACAGACACCTGTTTACCACGAAAACCTGATAAACCTGCTCGCAGTTTATTATGCTGTACGAAAATGCAGGGAGATCTCTCGGAATACGAATTTTAATAATGTCTGGCTGTTTGCGAATTAACTTGTTGTAGTTTATCCCTGAAGCATTTCGGAAAATATAGCAACCCTCACCTTTTGCGCAAAAATACTATTCCTTTGAACATCATACCCTGGGGCGTCAGGTTGAATAATTCAGGGTTTTATTTAAATCTGTAATTGTTATTTTTGGTGCGGAAGCCAAATCCAGGGATTGATGTGTGGATTACTGGGTGTCAATTATTCAGACCATGACAGGAAAAAAAAGTATGAAGGAATGCAGTTCACGAACAGCACAATACACCTGCATGTGCAGGGCTTCTTCCTACTTGGAAAAGGAAGAGTTGTATCATTCATCTGATCATGTTTCAGTAAGACTGTTACCTGGTTTTATAAAATTTCTTCTAAAAAACAAGCTGCTAAATTTGAAGGGCAGTTATTCTCCCAAAGGCATTTATGAATATGTCATTGCCAGAACCAAATACATTGACCATATTTTCAAAACAGCTGTTGAAAACGGAACAGAACAGATCCTGATACTGGGTGCCGGTTATGATTCCAGGGGAATCCGGTTTCTTTCAGCAAATCCCAATACCAGGGTATATGAACTGGATACACCGGGTGTACAGAATGGAAAGGCAAAACAACTGGCAAAGAGAGGAATACATAAACCGGAAAACAATATCTATATCCCGATTGACTTTCTGAGAGAAGATATTCGGGGGAAATTATTGGAGTCGGATTATTCCTTCGGGAATAGAACACTTTTCATCCTTGAAGGCCTGATCATGTATCTATCTGCTGAATCGGTAAATCAATTGTTTGATATGTTCCGTGAATGTTCCGCAGGAGGAAGCCTGGTATTGTTCGATTATGTTTACGGTTCTGTCTTACGAAAGGAAAACAGATACTATGGCGAAGGTGATATTTTTAATACCGTTGTAAAAGCAGATGAAAAATGGACTTTCGGTATTGAGGAAGGCACAATATCACAGTTTTTAAAGGAGCATGAGTTTGATTTGGTGGAGGAGCTGGATACCTCTTCCATTGAAGAGCGCTATTTCAAAAACCGGGAGGGAGAACTTGTTGCCCGTGTTAATGGAACGCACAGTATTGTCCTCGCAGGAAAAGGGATCTAGAACCTTACTGTGAACACCGTCTGAATGCCAGGTTCAGAGAATGCTTCAATGGTACCCCTGTGCATCCGCATGATCTGCCTTGCAAGGCTTAATCCGATCCCCGATCCATCTTTACGGGTGGTGTAAAATGGGATAAAGATTTTGTCCATATCACCCGGTTCTATTCCGGCACCATTGTCTTTTACTGAGATTTCAATCCTGCCATTGCCCGGAGCAAGAGCTGTTATCTCAAGAATCGGCTTTTTTGTTTTTCGGAGGGAATAGATTGAGTTTTTAACCAGGTTAATTAAGAGCTGCTCCAACAATTTCTTGTCGGCTTCAAGGGATAAATTTCCGGGATGGATTTTTGATCGAAAGGTGATCTTGTTCGTACGGATATCCTCATCCAGCAATTTGCCAAGATCCTGGATCACTTCATGCAATCTTACTTCCTGGAATTCCGGTTTTGGAAGGAGATTAAACTGCCGGAAATGTTTTACAAACTTTTCCAGCCCGGTACTTCTCTCTTCAATAATTTTCAATCCATCCAGCAAATCATCCATTAGCTCAACGGAAACAGTAACCTGGTTCCCATCATGCAATGTATTGGATGCAATCAGTTCAATGAGGGTGTGCGTGGTGGATTTAATCGGTCCGGTTGAATTCATCATTTCATGCGTTAAGACCCGGATAAGATTTTGCCAGGCTTCGATCTCCTTTTCATCCAGTTCGTTTTTAATGTCCTGCAATGAAACAATTTTTACCTGTTCATCCCTGAATTTCAATTCAGTTGCCCGGACAGCAAGCTGTTTTAGTTCAGTTCCGTGAATCCCTTCTATTTTTAGTTTAATTAGTTTTTTTTCCGAAGGCTTCATGTTTACTATCTCCTCTGAAAGGCCTTTCTTCCTGCGGTCGAGTGAAGCCAGTGAAACGGCACCTTTCACATTAAAAAGATCTTTGGCTGCCTGGTTCAGTAATTTTACTTCTCCTTGCCGGTTGAATGATATCAATCCCACCGTAATGTGTTCTGTAATGGTTTTAAAATATTGGTTTTGTTCAATATTTTCCAGTTTGATCCTCCGGATCAGATCATTTACTTCCTGGAGGGTTTGATGAAGGCGATTAAATGACCGGGTTCTGAATCGCCTGGAAAAACGCAGGGTTGAGTCTTCATTTCTCACCGACATAAAAAATGTCTGAAGATCCCGGTTTATGCGGTTTGAACTTCGGATAAACAGGACTACCTGAAGAGCGATCAAAGCCAATAGATTAATGTTTATGATCACATCATTGATCAGAACATATTCAAATGCGAATCCAAAACAGGAAACCGTTAACAGGATTACACGGATAACAACATCCAGGTACAGGTGTCTATAGATCATATTTCTTCATTTTTCTGTATAATGTTTGCCGGCCAATGTTCAATTCGTTGGCTGTATAACTTATGTTGCCTTTGTGTTTGGTTAAAACATGACGAATGATTTCCCGTTCATACTCCTCCATGGTTTTTACTTTCTCCGTATCAGGTATTTCTGCAGGTTGTTCCCTGAGCTGCAGATCTACCGTCTTCAGCAGGTTGTTTTCAGTCAGGATAACTGCTTTTTCAATGGTATGTTTTAACTCCCTTATATTCCCTGGCCATCGATAATGCTTCAATACCTCAATGGCTTCGGTATTGAATCGCAGCAGTGGTTTTTCATATTTGTCCGAAAAGAGCTTTAAAAAATGCTCAGCCAGCAGGGTAATATCCTCTTTTCTTTCCCGCAAGGGAGGAATATGGATGTGGATCGTTTTAATCCGGTAAAGCAGGTCTTCACGGAAAAGACCTTCTCGTATCAATTGATCGATATCTTTATTGGTAGCTGAAATCAGACGCACATCAATCGGCAGGGTCCGGTTTGATCCGACAGGTGTAATTTCCCGGTTTTGCAGGACCGTGAGCAGTTTGGATTGCAGCGAGACCGAAAGATTCCCAATCTCATCAAGAAACAGGCTCCCCCCGGAAGCCATTTGCATTTTGCCCGTTCGCGTCTCTTTTGCATCCGTAAAGGCTCCTTTGATGTGACCGAAAAGCTCGCTTTCAAACAGGTTTTCATTCAGGGTTGACAGGTCAATGGTAACAAAAACCTCCTCCGACCGTTTGGATTGTCTGTGGATCTCGCGGGCTACAAGTTCCTTGCCGGTACCATTCTCACCTGTAATCAATATATTGGCATCCGTTTTTGACACCTTTTTTATAGTGGAAAACAGTGTTTGCATTGCCCCTGTATTGCCCAGCATGCGATCAAATTGCCGGTCGATATCCGACCGCAGTAGCTCCTGTTTTTGCTGAAGCTCCCTGACTTTGGTTTTCGATCTGCGAAAGGCTACACCGGATTGCAGCGTGGATAACAGCTTTTCATTGTCCCACGGTTTCATGATAAAATCGGTTGCCCCTTCTTTGATAGCCTGAACAGCAAGCTCAACATCCCCATAGGCGGTAATCAGTATAACCACACTCTCCCGGTCAATACTCAAAATTCTCCGTAACCAGTAGATCCCTTCGTTGCCGGTATGAACTCCGGCAGAAAAATTCATGTCCAGCAAAATGACATCAATATCCTTTTTCTCTATAATAGAAGGAATCTGGTTGGGATCTTTTATGGCAAGAACCTCGTTGAACTTGTGTTTGAGGTAAAGATTCAGTGAGCTGAGAACACTGGGATTATCATCCACAATTAAAATTTTTCCTGATATCTGGCTCATGGTGAATAATACTGTTCGTGATGAACAAAAATAACGAATCGCAAAACATTTTGAAAACAAAATGTATGATTATGGAACATTTAGTGTATGAAAATATGCCATTCTTTCAACTATCTGATTTCTTGAAAAGCTTAAATGTATTGATATACAATGAGATATCGATTTAGGCATATCTTTTGGGTAAACTAAAACAACTGACCGGGAGATTTTTATTAAGTTGTCAAATAGGTAATGCAAAATGAGTAGAAAGCATGTTCATTAATTACGTTAAGGTAGCCATCAGGAATATCCTTCGAAACAGGATCTTCTCAGTGATCAATATCCTTGGTCTGGCAGTGAGTATGTCCATTTGTCTTCTGGTGATCAAGATGATATTTGGGATGTACAGTTGCGACCGGTTTCATGAACACAAAAATCGCATCTACCGGGTTATTACATTTGAAAAGAATGAAGGCCACACCGGTTATCAACTGGCCACTACACCCGAACCACTGGCAAATGAGCTGGAAAAATTAGCCGACATTGCAAACGTTGTTAAGATTAGATCGGACTTTGGTGGAGATGCATTCTGGAAGGGTAAAGTTATACCGGTAAACGGATTGTATTCCGACCCGGTTTTCTTTGATGTCTTCAGCTTTTCACTGGAAAGGGGAAATCCGGGAATGGCATTGAAAGAACCATTTTCGATTGTAATTACACCGGACTGGGCATATAAACTTTTCGGAGAAACAGACCCAATGGGACAAACGATAAGTTTGAAAAACCTGGGAGAATTCAAAGTGACAGGGATAACACAGGATATTTCTAACCTAAAAACCCATCTGAGGTTTGAATGCATTGTCTCGGCTTCTACCCTCGTTTCACTGGAAAACCAGGGGATCAAAAGCCATGCCATTGGTGACTGGGGCAATCCTTACCGGACCTATACATTTTTCATGCTCAAAAAAGGTTCGAACACCGCCTCTGTTGAACGTGCATTCCCGGGAATCATTGATACCTATATGCCGAAAAACAACCGGTATTTTGAGTATCATTTGCAGAAATTAAAAGACATTTCTCCCGGCAAGCGTTTGTCAAATCAGATGGGGCATCCAACTGAACCGGCTATGGCCTATACCCTCGCAATCGTTGCCCTTATTCTTATTCTTACAGCAAGCTTTACCTATACCACACTTTCCGTAGCAAGAGCCTTCAACCGGGCCAGGGAAGTGGGGGTAAGGAAGGTATTTGGAGCAAACCGCCGCCATCTGTTTACACAGTTTGTCGGTGAGGCAGTTTTGCTGTCTGTAATATCCCTGAATTTTGCCTATATCATTCTCACATTACTGGAGCCAAGACTTTTCAATTTAGATCCGCATTTTGAACTTGAATTCGGAATGGCAAAAACACCTGCAACCATCTATGTTGCATTCCTTGTTTTTACTGTCATTCTCGGGTTTGTTACAGGCATATTCCCGGCCATGTACCTTTCACGGATCAAACCGGTTGATGTTTTTAAGGATTTTTCCAGGATAAAGCTTTTCAGCCGGACCAATCTCCGAAAAATGCTGATCGTTTTTCAGTTTACGATTTCTTTGTTCCTGATCTTTGCTGTTATCATTGCCCGCGAACAGGTGCATTATCAAAAAGAAATTGATCCGGGATATGCTACGGAGAATATCCTGAATGTGGAATTGCAGGAAATAGATTTTAAGATATTCAAGAATGAAGTTCTGCAAATACGGGGTATAGAATCCGTTACAGCAACAGATTACTTGCCTGGTACAGGGATGGTAATACGTTCTTATGTGCAGTGTGAGAAGATCCCTGATTCAACAGTAATCAGTGAGCTGACAGTTGATCCTGATTTCATTGAAACATTGGGTATCGAAATTCTGGCTGGTGATGATTTTGGTCCCCTTTCAGAGACAAATACAGGAACCCATGCACTCATTAATGAAGCTGCAGTCCGGCATCTGGGTTTTGCGAATCAAAACGAAGCCCTGGAATATTCAATTTCGATTGAAGATGATTTGAATATCCAGATTATAGGTGTTGTAAAAAATTTCGTGATCCAGAGTTCCGATTTTAAACCCGACCCCCTGGTAATCCGGTTCATCCCGGAACGACTTCACTACGCTTTTATTAAATTAGAGCCTGGCCATCCAGGCGAAGAGATAATCCATTCAATTGAAACTGCCTGGAAAAAATTGAACCCCGAACAACTTTTTAGAAGTCAGTTTTACGCTGAACATATTGAGAACTACCAGAATAATTCCGTGCAGGTAGTTCAGGTACTTGGCTTCATAACGTTCCTAACCCTGTTTATTTCCATTTTGGGGCTGCTTGGAATGGTTGTTTTTAATAATAAAAACAGGGTAAATGAAATCGGGATACGGAAAGTTGTTGGATCAAACAGTATGGAAATCCTGTGGGTGATCTCGAAAGGATTTGTTTACATGATGGGTCTCGCTGTACTGATTGCGACACCCTTAGCCTGGTTCATAGGGAAAATGCTCATGCAAAATCTTTACCATCGAATAGCCCTGAAACCCGGATTCTTTATCGAAGGAATACTCTTCCTGCTGACTATCGGAGTGTTGGTAGTATTTTCACAAACCTGGAAGGCGGCAAACCGGAACCCGGTAGACTCATTAAGGTATGAGTGAAACACATTTTTCAAGAGTCTTAGCCGAAGTGAGTGATGGATGTTGAACTCCAACTCATTTATATGTTATAAGTTATAAGTTATTAGTTATAAGTTGTTTTCTGCTAATAACTTATCAACATATAACGTATAACTTATAACTCTACTTTTTACCGAGTACCCCTGCTTGACTGAACGATCCTGTCGTTCGGGCGGGCAGTATCAAGGACCTGATCCCACCTTCTACCTGTCTACACTATTTACACTTCATCAACAACCTCTACTTGATCCATTCAACTATTCCCCACCCGTACAAATCTGAACACCAGGTGTACGAAATCAATACATTTTTACCCGGGATTTAAGCAGTCGGATATTCATAACAAATTGAATAACAGTAATATAATAAGATTTGCACAATAATTGTTCAGCCTTAGTATTTGGGAAAAGATTGTCGATACACCAGACCAACGATATCCAGGCAGACCGGGAAAAATAAATGGTTTACAGGTCATCGTATTTTTTTTCCTTTGAATGTTTTGAAGGCATCCTCCCCGCTTAAGGTAAGCGGCCCACTTCCCAGGTCTGTCATCGATTTCAATAGCCAACTACCTTACGGGGAGGACCTTTTTTTATTTGGATCTTCAATAATTAGTAGATAACATGCTGAGGCATCAAATTATCATCGCCCTGCGGATTATTCTGAGAAACCTGAACTACTCCATCATAAACATCGGGGGGCTGGCGATTGGTTTAGCCGCTTTTATTTTCATCATCATTTACATAACGGACGAACTGAAATATGACCAGTTTCATGAAGAAGCAGACAGGATATACCGTGTAAACCGGTTTTATAACTCCAATGATGTGAATGAAGATGCTGCAACCCTCTCATTTCCGGCAGGACCGGCCCTTCAGTTCGAATACCCGGATATGATCGAGAAAGTATGTAGGTTTTTTGATTTTCAGGTGTCTAAAATCTTTTTTGAGTACCGAAATGACAGCAGTGAAATCGTCAAGTTCAATGAACGGAATTTTTTTCTTGCCGATTCAACGGTATTCGAAATGTTCACTTTCCCTTTTGTCGAGGGAGATCCCGAAACGGCACTGCTCAGACCCAACACCATTGTTATCACAGAGTCTACCGCCCGGCGGTATTTTGGCAATGAGTCACCGGTTGGGAAGACCTTGCGTATTGAAGAGTTTGCAGATATGGAGATTACCGGTGTCATTCGCGATATACCCTTCCAGTCGCATTTCAAAATCGATATCCTGGGTTCCCTGTCAACCTTCAGGCAGCTCGGAGGTGGTCAGCTACCACAAACCTGGGTCTGGAACCCCTGTTGGACGTATGTCCTTTTAAAGGAAGGCATATCCCCTGACCTGCTGGAAGATAAATTCCCGGAATTTTATGAGAACCATTATTTCGATTTGAGTAACCAGGATGTTACCCTCTATCTTCAACCCCTTACGGATATCCATTTACGGTCTCATCATGATTACGAAATGCAGGCAAACAGCAACTATATCTACATTTATATTCTCTCCGCCATTGCCGCCATTGTGCTTGTTCTTGCCTGTATCAATTTCATGAACCTTACCACGGCAAATTATGCCTGCAGGACCCGGGAAATCGGGATCAAAAAGGTTTTTGGCAGTTCAAGAAACCGGCTTACCATACAATTCCTTGGAGAAACCATCATCCTGAGTTTTATCGCCCTGATTATTGCCGGTGTGTTGGTAGAACTATTGCTCCCGGGGTTCAACCGGTTTACCGGTAAATTGATTTCCCAGAATTTGCTATTTGAACCGGGATCTCTGATTTTTGCCGTTCTACTTGCTGTTCTTGTTGGATTGTTTGCAGGAACCTATCCTGCCATTTTTCTGTCCTCCTTCCAACCGATAACCATTCTTAAGGGAGCATTAAGCGGTGGAGCAAGGAGCGGAATAGCACGAAAGATCCTTGTTGTTTTTCAGTTTTCCATCTCCATTGCACTCATCATCGGCACGCTCATCGTCTTTGGGCAATTGAGGTATATCCGGAATGCCGATCTGGGATTTAACCGTGACCAGGTTATCATCCTTCCCACGGTGGGGGCTATTGTCATTAACTATAACACGTTCAAGCAGGAGCTGCTGCAACATCCGGATATAACGTATGTGACCGGTATGGAGGATATTCTGGGTGTTAATCACAATACACGCCAGGTTATCATTGAAGAATTGAATCCGGAGCAGGGCTACTGGTATCCCATGTTCATTGTCAAACATGATTTTCTTGAAACATTTGATATTGAGGTAGTTGAAGGAAGAGGTTTTTCAAAAGATATCCTTTCTGACACGGTTAATGCCATCATGATCAATGAAACCATGGTTAAGAACCTGGGATGGACAAACGAAGAAGCCATTGGAAAACGCATCCGGGCTGACGGGGATGAACGGGTGATCGGAGTATTGAAGGATTTTAATATCCTTTCCCTTCATAGCCCGATGAATAATTTTATCCTGGATTTGCACCGGGTTGAACAGGCAGTACTTCGTTATGTAGCGATCCGGGTGAACACACGTAACTACAAAGATCTTCTATCATTTATTGAAGATAAATGGAACAGCCTTGCCCCGACACGCCCCTTTGAATATTCATTCCTGGATCAGGAATTGAACAACATGTATTCTGATGAGGATCAATTCGGGACCTTTTCGGTCATGCTTACCATTCTTGCCCTGTTTATAGCAAGCCTGGGTCTTACTGGCCTGACAGCTTTCCTTGCGGAACAGAAAACAAAGGAAATCGGGATCCGCAGGGCTCTCGGGGCAACGGTTGGTAATGTCATTAAACTGTTGTCCAATGAATTTATCCGCTTGATCATCATTGCAAACCTGATTGCATGGCCTGCAGCCTGGTTCTTTACCCATCGCTGGCTTCAGAATTTTTACCGGAGGATTGATATCAATTGGCTGTTGTTCCTGCTGGCAGCCCTGATTGCCCTGGTTCTGGCACTTGCAATAACCAGCTTCAGGGCAATCCGCGTATCGGCAAGAAACCCGGCGGATACCCTGCGATATGAGTGAGACTAAGGTTTTACAAACCTCAGGTGCAGTAAAATCTTTTAGTCGAACTCATCCCGCCAACAGCGGGGCGAGTGAGTGAATCGATAGAAATGATAAAAGTAAAAAGTAAAAAGTAAAAGGTAATGCCTGCACGATGGCAGGCGGGTCTTCGGCGAAAACCGAAAACCGGAAACTATAATCACTATTATTCTCATGAAAAAACTCATCATCATTTTAATTCCACTGGCAATTTTAAACTATGGTTGTAAATCTTCAGAACCGGAAAAAACAGCACAGGAAACCGATGCTATCCTCTCCGGTCCTTACCTGGGTCAGACTCTTCCCGGAGATACCCCGGTATTGTTTGCCCCGGGTGTTGTCTCTACAGGCATGTATACCAGGGATATTGCGATGACACCGGATGGGATTGAGATCTACTTCTGCGTGGCGATCGGAGGATTTGCCTACAGCACGATCCTCTTTACAAAACAGATGAATGGTCAGTGGACTACTCCTGAAGTGGTTCCCAATATGGAAAATCCGGACTACATGAACTTTGAACCGTGTATATCACCGGACGGTCAACACTTCTATTTTCTGTCTAACAGACCGGACAGTGCGGATGCTGAAATGGGGGACCAGGATATCTGGGCCATGGATAGAATGGGTGACGGATGGAGCAAGCCCTACAATTTGGGGTTGCCGGTCAACACGGAACGAGCAGAATTTTATCCTTCTGTGACTACCGATGGTACGATCTATTTTACCAGGCAAGAAAAAGATTCACCAATACACAACATCTATCGTTCAAGGTTGAAGAATGGGAAATATACTGAACCGGAAAAATTACCGGACCAGGTAAACTGCGGATTGAACCGGTATAACGCCTTTATAGCACAGGATGAGAGCTTTATTATTGTTCCGGCAGTTGGTATGCCCGACAGTTATGGTGGAACGGATTATTATATCGTTTTCAGAAATGAAGATGATCAGTGGAGCGATCCGGTGAATATGGGTGAACGGGTGAATACCCGGGCAGGTGGAGAACACTCAGCCTATGTTACTATGGATGGCAAATACCTTTTATTCATGTCAACACGGCTGATGCCTGATGATCAAAAACCGGAAAGATTGACATACAAAATCCTCACCACACTTTACAACCAGCCTCAAAATGGAAATTCAGATATCTACTGGATGAAAGCAGATTTCATCCGGAGACTGAAACCTGAAGGATTTTAACGTATTGTTTAATCCTTCAAGAATTAGTGGGCATAATGAGAACTAAAAAAGAGATAACCAGAGAGACCGTTACCTTCTTGATCATTACAACGGTTATTTCAACCGGGATCTTTATCTGGATGTTCAGTGGTGCAAAAGATAGTCCTGCTGCTGTCATACCCATGATGTATACCCCTGGTATTTCAGCGATCCTGACCATACTGATTTTTAAAGGCAAGATAAGAGATCTTGGATGGAAATTGGGAAAAGCCCGGTTTCTGGTATTTGCATTCTTTTTACCCATTTTAGTTTCTCTCATCGGTTATGGCGTTGTTTGGCTAACTGACTATTCAGATTTTACAACTCGTGAAGTGGTGAACTACCGTTGGGCAAAAATGATTGGTTTTGACCTTCCGGCACCGTTTATCGTTGGAGTCCTTTCAAAATCAATCATCGCAACCCTGTTGACAATCTTAGTTGTATTTGGTGAAGAAGTTGGTTGGAGCGGTTTCTTAACGCCAAAACTCAGACAGCTCTTTTCCATACCTGTAACCTCGCTTATTGTCGGCGTATTCTGGGCAGTATGGCATTTCCCGGCAATCATCGGAGGATTTTATGGTTACGGTACCCCTTTGTGGATTTCCTTACCGGGTTTTACCCTTGTCTTAATCGGTGCTTCTTTCATTCGGACAGTATTGGTAGAAAAATCCAAAAGCCTCTGGAGCGGTGTGATCCTTCATGCCAGCCACAATGTTATTCTAATGGGTGTTTTTTTAGAGATGAGTGTCAGAAAGGAGTATACAACCTATTTGGTATCTGAAACAGGCCTCTTCCTGGGGATCATCTATATACTCGTTGCCTTGGGATTTTATAAAATGCTATGTAAGAAAAAACTAAAATATAAAAACGGATTGCTATGAACAGGATTGTATTAACAGACCTGAAATCAATCTTCCTTCTGGCAGGTATCATGATTTTTCTACTGCCTGACATCAGTGCACAGGAAGACGGAGAAGAAATTGTCATCGGGAACTTTTACAAACTGGATTCAAAGATCCTGGATGAAGAGAGGACAATTCTGGTCCATCTGCCCCAGGGATATCATCAAACCGATGCAGATTACCCGGTAGTTTACCTGTTATATGGAGATCAGGTAACCACCTACTTTGCAGAAGCTGTTGCTGTTCTGGACCGGCTGGGACAAACCGGTAGAATACCCCCGATGATCCTGGTTTCTGTAATGAATAAAGACAGATATCGAGACCTGCTTCCCCTGTATCCGGATGGATCAAGAACAGGAATCGGGAATTTCCAGAAGTTCTTTTCGGAAGAACTCTTTCCATGGGTGAAAAAAAATTACAGGACAAAGGATTACCGGATCCTGGTCGGGCCCCAGGCTGGAGGTAACTTTGGACTTCATACACTGGCCAGCCAACCCGAGTTATTTGATGCACTTATCCTGAACAATCCCTTCAGATGGGTGGGGGGAAGGGATTTACTATGTAAGGAAACCGAATGGTACTTTGGATGTAATCAAACCATCAAGAAGTTCGTTTATATTACGTATGATGCTGATGATGAGCTTGATAAAGAAGGGATTAAGTACCTGACGAATTTCAAGGAGCTCGTGGATACAACACAACCCGCCGGTTTCACCCTGGAACTGGATTTCAGGGAATACCACGATGAATTTATTCAACCCTTTGGTTTACGGGAAGGAATAAAGAAATTGTTCGTTGATTATCCTTTTCCGGAGAACCTGGTGATTGAAGGATTAAAGGATATTGCCGCTTATTATGGAAAATTGTCTGCAGAGTATGGTTTCAGTATCGATGTTCCCGAACATGTGTTAACCATACAGAGCGATAAACTAACGGATAGGGGTAAAACGGAGGAAGCACTGGCGATATGGCATTACATGATAGATCACTATCCCCGCCCCGGAAATGCCTACTGGCGCCTGGCAAATTACCACCGGGAGAGGGAAAACAAAGAGCTGGCAATTGAATATTTTAAAAAACTGATCGACCTCTACCCGGATGTGGCAATGGCCAGAAGGTACCTGGAAGAATTGGAAAAAGAAAAAAAGAAATAAAATTGACTCACCGGGTGAACCTGGGCGTGGCATGCTAAGTGGCCCCCTCGAGTCACCCGATGAGTCAGTACAGACCGATTGGTAAAACCCCTTCGTAATGCGACTATGCATAGGATCCGTGCAGGTGGAAGTTCACGTTACGAGTAAAGTATAAGTCGATTTATGCTGCAATTTCTTTCATTAACTCTTTTTGCCCTGTTTCTTACGGGCTGTATCAGCGGTTCATCCGCACCAGATTCTGAAACCAGGTTCCAGGATTCTCAACAATATGATGCATGGGTCGAATTCAGGGATAAAGGAATAGAAACCGATGGGCAGCGAGCAGAAATGATTGCCTTCCTGGAAAAAAATTATAACCCGAGAGCATTGGCAAGACGAAAAACAAAACGAACATTCTCCGGGTTGTTTGATGAACGGGATTTCCCGGTCAGGGAAACCTACCTGGATCAGGTTTCACAGACCGGTGCAACAATAAAAATTGTGAGCCGGTGGCTGAATGGCACCTCCGTTCTGGCAACCGATGAACAGTTGCAGGAAATTAAAAAGCTGGAATGTATAAACCAGGTAGGGGATATCCATAAACATAGAAAGAACAGGAATCATTACAACGATCCTGCGTATACTCAAGAGATCATAGATCCGGGCGCTTATCCCCGGGATTTCGAAAGCTATGAAGCTGGATTTTACGGGCTCTCTGCTTCTCAGGTAAAACAAATAAACCTGCATAAAGTCCATGAAAAGGGATTCACAGGGAATGGTGTCGTTATTGCCATCCTGGACACCGGATTTGACCTTGACCACAGGGCGTTTAATCATCCGGATAAACCCATAAGTGTAATAAAGCAATGGGATCTGGTTAACAACGATCGCAATACGAAACCTGAAAAGACAGATCCCGTTGGTCAGCATCTTCACGGAACGCTTTGCCTTGGAACAATTGCAGCTTATGTGCCAGGCGATTTTGTGGGATCAGCCTATGATGCTTCCTTCATCCTTTGTGTACCCGAAGATGTGATCGAGGAGTATCCGCTTGAAGAACGCTGGTTTGTTGCTGCCCTTGAGTATGCTGAATCAAACGGAGCCGACTTGATCACCTCCTCCCTGGTGATATACGAACACTATGATGAGAGCCAACTGAACGGCGAAACATCGGTTATGTCCATCGGATGGAATATCGCCACTGGAAATGGTGTGATCGGAGTACAGGGTGGTGGAAATGCCGGACACGACAACAATCCGGAAACAAACCACCTGGAAACACCGGCCGATGCGTATGATGTGATCACCGTAGGCGCTGTGGATCGCTATGGCTTCATAGCCCGTTTCAGCTCAGATGGACCCACAGCTGACGGAAGGCTGAAACCGGAGATCCTTGGCAGGGGACTTGAAACATTTACAGTTTCAGGACACGATCATAACCTCTATACTACCGCATCCGGTGTATCTGTAGCTACACCGCTTGTCGCAGGAGGGATCACCTGCATCCTCCAGGCTCACCCCGAATGGTCCGTGGAAGAAATCCGGAAGAACCTGTTTAGAACAGGACACTATTTCCGGGAAGCTGGAACCTGGGATACAACATTCGTGCAGGGATATGGGATCCCTGATTTTTCATTGATGCTACCTGAAAAGTAACAAAGCGATAATGACCCTCGTCATAAAACCATACGAGAATAACTTAATTAGACTGAAAAAATGATTAAAAACTTTATTAAGATTGCTTTTCGCAGTTTGTTTAAACAATTTGGCTATACATTCATCAATATAGCCGGGTTAGCCATTGGACTTGCATGCAGCATCCTGATCTCAATCTATGTCGTCAATGAGCTGACCTATGACCGTTTTCATGAAGGTGCTGAACGGATTTACCGGATCGGTGTCCGGGGGAAAATGCTGGGTAACGATCTGAACCAGGCCGTTACGGCATCACCCATGTATCAGGTACTTCAAACAGAATACCCGGAAGTTGAACACGTAACCCGTGTAACCCAACTTGGGGGATGGTTGCTCCGGTATGGTGATAGAAAATTCACCGAAACAGCCGAAACATTCAAATTTGCCGATTCAACCTTCTTCGATGTTTTCAGCTTTAAACTGATTAAGGGGAATCCCGAAACGGCCCTGGTTAAACCGCGAAGCATTATCATGACGGAAAAAGCTGCAAGGAAATATTTTGGTGAGGAAGATCCGATTGGAAAAATGCTACAGGTTGAAAGTGATACTACGTTCTATACCATTACCGGGTTGCTGGAGGATGTCCCTGAAAATTCCCATTTTCATTTTGAGCTGCTGGGTTCACTGGGTACCTATGGAGTGAGCCGGGGCCAAAACTGGCTTAACCACCAGATGTATACCTACGTGAAGCTGGTACCCGGCACGAATCCGGATCAGTTTGAAGAAAAAATAAACGGTATTGTTATCAAATACATTGGCCCGCTCATTCAACAATTTATCGGAATTGACCTGGAGGAATTTGAAGAATCCGGTGGCAGTTTCGGCTATTTCATACAACCCCTGCTGGACATCCACCTTCACTCCAACCTGCAGGCTGAGATTGAACCGAACGGAAACCCGGCTTATGTGTATGTATTCTCCCTTATCGCTATCCTGATCCTTGTTATCGCCTGCATCAACTTTATGAATCTTGCCACCGCACGTTCATTAGGCAGAGCCAGGGAAGTGGGAATACGGAAAGTAGTGGGATCTACAAAACGGTTGTTGATCGGTCAATTCTTGACAGAATCGGTATTCCTGAGTTTTCTTGCACTGGTTTTTGCGACATTGATTGTATACCTGGTGATGCCTGCCTATAACAACATGATCCAGCTGGACTTACATTTCAACCTTTTTAGCAGCTACTACCTGGTCCCCTTATTGCTTTTCCTGGCTATCTTTGTCGGACTGCTGGCAGGAACCTATCCCTCTTTTGTCCTTGCCGCATTCAGACCGGTCGTTGTTTTAAAAGGTGAGTTAGGTCAGGGTACAAAAAAGGGATACCTGAGAAAGCTTCTTGTAATCTTTCAGTTTACCATTGCCATTGCTATTCTGGTTGGGACCTTGATTGTTACCAATCAATTGAAATTTATGCAGAGAAAGGACCTTGGCTTTGAAAAAAACAATGTCCTTGTAATCCGCAGGTCCGATGCATTAAAGGAACAGATTGATGCATTCAAACAGGAGTTGGAGAAACATTCCAACATTGCCGCTGCCGGCAACTCAACCCATATTCCTTCCAGCGGTTTCTGGAATAATGCGCACTGGCTTGAAGGGATGAGCAGAAGTGATGTCCTTCTGCTGATGACCGCTTTCGTCAGTAACGAGGTGGGAGAGGCCCTCGATCTCGAAATGGTTGAGGGGAGATTCTTCAGCCGGGAGATGCCTACCGATTCATTTGCCGTGATCATCAATGAATCCGCTGTAAAAACGTTTGGTATTGAGAATCCGTTAAGAACCCGTTTTGTCGAACCCGGACAAACACCAGACCAGGACGAGTTCATGCCAGTCATTGGGGTTGTAAAAGATTTCCATTATGAGTCGATGCATGAAACTATTCATCCGATGATTTTCCATTTTATGCCAGGCAACTGGGAGGGGTACATCATGGTCCGCCTGTTGGGAGGAGATATTCCTGAAACGATCAGGTTCATCCAGAATAGATGGGAAGAGTTCAACTCCGATTATCCCTTCGAATATTTCTGGCTGGATGATGAATTCGGAAAACTGTTTGCCCCCGAAAAAAGGACCGGTCAGATATTAGCCCTCTTCTCAATTCTTTCAATCTTTATCTCTTGCCTGGGATTATTGGGCTTGATCTCCTTTACTGCCTTGCAAAGAACCAGGGAAATCGGAGTCAGAAAAGCACTGGGAGCATCCGTGAATACGATCCTTTACCTGCTGTCACGCGAAACCGTCCAGTTATTGGTTATCTCAACCATCCTTGCAATCCCATTCTATTTTGGCGTTAAATTGTGGATGCAGAATTTCGCATACCATATAAATTTCGGATTCATCATTTATCTGGGATACCTTATTGTTGTTATAGCCATTGTATTATTGATCGCCTTGCTTACAGTGAGTTTTATTGCTTATAGAGCAGCAACTACAAATCCTGCCCAGAGCCTGAGGGTTGAATGATTCTAATCATCAGTGATATTCTAATGATCGGTATTCCCAACACAGCGAACTGGGAGTAACGTGGCGAAGCAGTAATAAAACGTATGAAAAAGTCAATACCAGCCTGGTCATAGAAAAAAAACGAACAATTAAGTTTAAAATATCTAGTATGAAAAAAATTACCATTATCAGCATTTTTTTGCTTCTGGTGGCAATAAACAGTAATGCGCAGGATATCTTTTCTGCCGCAGCAGAAGGAGATCTTGAAAGAATCAAACAATTGATCAGTGATAAACAAGAACTTGTCAATGCAACTAATGAAAGCGGGAAGACCGCCCTTCATATTGCGTCGGAAAAGGGACATCTGGAAATCGTTGAATATTTGCTGGAAGGGGGTGCAGACATCGAAGCCAAAAGCATATACGAACTAACCCCGCTTTTCAGTGCCGCAGAAACTGGAAATATAGAGCTGGCAGAAATGCTCATAAAGTATAGAGCGGATGTCAATGCCTTCAGCCAATTCTTCGGTACCGCCCTGCACCGCGCTGTTTACATGGGACATCCCGAAGTAGCAAAATTGTTATTAAAACAGGGAGCGGCTGTTACAGTCCAGAACAGCACCGGAACGGTCCTGCATACAGCCGCCCTTCTGGGAAGGCCAAACCTGGCCCGTCTGCTTATTGAAAACGGTGCGGATGTAAACAGTAAAAACTCAAGCGGTATAACTCCACTTTATTATGCCATTTCCACCGGGAATGATCGATCCGATGAGCTGGCCATGCTGTTTATCAACAACGGTGCGGATGTTAATGCCGCAGATAAAAACGGCAACTCAGTATTAATGATGGCTGTGCAACAAGGATTCCCCGATGTGGCGGATAAACTAATTGAGAAAGGAGCCGATAAAACCATCCAAACCATCAATACAAAACAGTCCTTGCTTCACTCTGCTGGGATTTACGGGTACGGAGATGTGGCTACGATCCTGATCCAATCAGGTTTGGATGTGAATGCCCGGGACGCTGACGGGAAAACTCCCCTTTATTATGCCCAAAAATATGGCCATAAGACAGTTGCACAGCCCCTTGTTAAAGCAGGGGCTGAAGAAGAAAAAACAGAAAATAATTTCGGGGATTCGAAGTATGTCACAAAAAAGATGAAAAATGGAGAAGCCTATATCTGGCTTCTCAAGAATCGGGGTTATGTGATTAAAACCAGGAATCACCTGTTTATATTCGACAATGAAGAGACAGGAAGAAAACCGGATGCACCTTCCATCGATAATGGTCATTACTCCCTTTCAGAGTTGTGGGATCAGAACGTTATGGTGTTGTATTCAGCGTATCATGCCCATGGCGGGCCTGGTGAGTTCATCCATACCCTGGAAGATTCATTGAAAAACATCAGCTATCTTCACTATAAGGATGACCGCTGGAGGCATGGAAACAAATCCCTCTATCTCAAAGGACGTGAGACTCATCATATCTATGGGGCGGAAATAATTACCATGGAAGCACATGAGATCTACGGCATGGGTTCACTAGGATACCTGGTCAGGGTAGACGGGTTGACCTTTTTCTATTCCCCTTTCCCTACCTCAAAAACAGAAGAGTTTAATAAAGAAGTGGATTTTATTGCTGAACATACTGATAAATGCGATATCGCATTCATCATGGCCATGCCTGAAGAAGGTGAGGCTTGCCGGGACTATATCCTGGAAAAACTAAAACCGAAGGTGATGCTCCCCATGGGGCACAAGAGTACCCACAAATATTTCCGGAAGTTCACGGAGGGTGCCGCCCGGATATTTCCGCAAATACAGACAGGCATCCCCGGAAATCCGGGTGACAGATTCTACTATAGGAAAGAAGAATTAAAATTTAATTAACTCAAGTTGCTAGTTACAGATGAAGTGCCAGACATATTGTATGTATAGAAAACACCTTTGGA
>Ga0315534_1000896_pt1 | contig 20919 bp, 17 predicted proteins | sample SalMarSW160240MG_FD_203094 | JGI IMG/M metagenome (GOLD analysis project Ga0315534, IMG submission 203094) | Salt marsh sediment microbial communities from the Plum Island Ecosystem LTER, Massachusetts, United States - Salt Marsh Sediment SW1602-40 ... | reverse complement strand
TAAGGCGGCGCCTCATAGATTCTGTTTTTAGTTGAATTTACGAAACCACATATATTCCGCGTTTAATATCTCCATATATTTCGTGTGCAATCTCTCTCTTTTTGCCGTCAATTGCTGTTTTGATAATTAATATCTTATCTTCTAGAGTTAAATATATTACTGCGCGTAACCCGCATCTTTGGCAGTATAAACTTACTGTATCTCTGCCCTTGTAATCGTCCCCGAATTTTACAGCTATTTTTCCGCCGTAACAATCTTTGTGTGTACCCTCGCTTTGCTTAACCACGTACGTTTTTCTTAAAAAACCGAATTTGACTATAGTCTCGTGCAGTGAAAATATACTGGAAAAATCTATGTCTTCGTTTTTTCCTTTTCGGAGTAATTTAATTATAATTTTTTCTATATTTTTCTTTTCCTTCGCGGCCATTTTCGTTCCCTCCTTTTATTAAGCCGAAATATTGTTTTTATATTTCAACCCTATAAACTTATTAAAGACCAGTCTATTTCCAAGGAGCAAGAATTAATGAAAAATCTCACTCTTGTATTTGCTTAGAGGTTAGCATAAAATTAAATTTGTGTCAAGCTCCCGTGGCGGAATTGGCAGACGCGCATGGTTTAGGACCATGTCTCGTAAGAGGTAGAGGTTCAAATCCTCTCGGGAGCACCAATAAATTTATTTCCTCATTCATACACCCCCTCCACCTTTTAGTCATATATAATGCGATCGCATTATATATGACTAAAATTATTAAAAATAAACGAGAGGGGTATAAATGGAATAAGTATGAAGGGAAAGGGGATGCAAAGAAAAAAAAGAGTCTTATTTTCTTCTCCGTCCGTGAAAGGCCTGATGGACTTCTTTAAGCTCCTTATTGGTTAAGTGGGTATAGATTTGCGTGGTGGAAACGCTGGCATGGCCCAATAATTCCTGGACCGAACGCAAATCAGCCCCGCCCATTAAAAGGTCGGTGGCGAATTGATGGCGCAACTGGTGCGGACTGATATGTTCCGGAATGCCGGCTTTGCGGGAATAGAAATCAACCAAACGCTGGACTGCCCGGGGAATTATCCGTCCAATAACTTTAGGCGTATCAGCTCTGCTCAAACTGATGAAAAGCGCCTCCTCCGCGTCAGAGCGCTTGGCTAAATAATTCTTGATTGCTTTCTTGGCGCGGTCTGAAAGAAAAACCACCCGTAGTTTTCCGCCTTTGCCGCGGACCGAAATCTCGCCCCGCTCAATGTCAATGTTGCGGCTTAAATTGCAAAGTTCGGAAATCCGCAAACCAGTGGAAAATAAAGTTTCCAGAATGGCTTTGTCGCGCAATGAACGCAAATCGCCTCCTTTTGGCGCGCCCAATAACCTCTCCAAATCTTTATATTCAATAATTTCAATCTGGCGGCCGGGGATCCTGGGCAGCTCCACTTTGTCGGGAGATAAAACCTCAAAATCACGCTTAACCAAGTATTTGAGAAAGTTGCGTAAAGCAATAACGTAGTATGCCTGGGTAGTTTTTTTAAAATCTTCTCCACGATGATTTTTTAACCGGGCCAGATGCAATCTGAAATTATGAACCTTATCCAAAGAAATATCTTTTTCGGTCTTAATCTTGGCAAAGTCAATGAAAGATTTAAGATAACGTTCGTAATTCTCCCGCGTTTTCGGCGAGCGGTTCTTTTCTATCTCCAAATAATCAAGATAGTCTTTTAAAAGTTTTTGGATATCCATAGAGTGTTCGCGAATATCGCTAATTTTAGACGAATAATGCTAATAAATATTTAGATTCGCATTATTAATGATTACTCTTTATTTTAACATTTTCCAAAATGTCGCAAAAGTTTGTTGCCTAAAATCTCTTTATTTAATAATATTAACGTTAATGTCAGACAAAATTTTGGACAATTTAATCAAAAAGGAAACTCGGCGCCAGTCAGATACTCTTAATTTAATCCCTTCGGAAAACATCGTTTCCCGGAGGGTTTTGAAAGCGCTCGGTTCACCTTTGGTTAATAAATATTCTGAAGGCTACCCGGCCAAGCGTTATTATGCCGGCAATAAAATTATTGATGAAATTGAATTACTGGCTCAAGAGCGGTCAAAGCAAACTTTCCACTTGAACAAAAATTGGCACGTTAACGTCCAGCCCTATTCCGGCTCACCGGCCAATATGGCAATTTATTACGCCTTGCTTCAACCGGGCGACAAAATTATGGGGATGAATTTGGTCTGCGGCGGCCATTTAACCCACGGCTGGAGCGTCAGTTTCTCCGGCAAATTCTACAAATCAGCCCAATACGGCGTACAAAGAAACGGTTATCTTGATTACAATGAAATAAAGAAAATAGCCAAGAGAGAGAAACCGAAAATTATTATTGCCGGCGCCACTGCTTATCCAAGAATCATTGATTTCAAGAAGTTCAGCGCCATTGCTCACGGCGTGGGCGCTTATTTTTTGGCAGACATTTCCCATATCGCCGGCTTGGTAGCGGCCGGTATTCATCCTTCGCCGTTTGCCGCCAAAGGCGGGCAGGCCCTCGCCGACGTGGTTATGGCCACCACCCATAAAACCCTTCGTGGTCCGCGAGGGGCAATAATATTTGCTAATCGCTTATCACAAACTGCCAAGCGCAATAAAATTGATATCGCCGATGCAATTGACAAAGCGGTTTTCCCCGGCTTACAGGGCGGGCCGCACGACAACCAAACCGCCGCCATTGCCGCTTGCCTGAAAGAAGCAACGAGTTCTGCTTTTAAAAAATATAGCCGGCAAGTTGTTAAAAACGCCAAAGTCCTTAGTCGTCATTTACAAAAGTTCAGTTTTAATCTAATCTCCGGCGGCACAGACAATCACTTAATCCTAATGGACCTTTCTGATTTAGGCATTTCCGGCCGCGAGGCGCAGGACAAGCTTGAGGAAGTCGGCATCATCGTTAACTGCAATACCATTCCCTATGAAACCCGTTCTTCATTTGACCCGTCTGGTATTCGCCTGGGCACACCGGCCATTACCACACGGGGAATGAAAGAAAAAGAAATGAAAAAAATCGCCGAATTGATTTATCAAACTTTAATTAAGAGAGAAAAACAAAATTTAATTGCCAATAAAGTCAGAAGGTTATGCATGAGATTCCCGGTAAAAATATAGCCCAAAGAATTATTGATGAATTAAAAAGCCGGCCTAAGCCGGAAAAATTTTTGGCGGCGGTTTTGGTTGGCGAAAACCCGGTCTCAATAAAATTTCTCAAACAAAAAGAAAAAACCGCCAAGGAACTGGGAGTAGCTTTTCGGCTTTATAAATTTCCCGAAAGCATTAAAAATGACGAGCTAAGAAAAGAAGTTTTAAAAATTGCCTTGTTAAAAAAAGTTGGCGGCGTGATTGTCCAATTGCCTTTGCCCGAGCATTTAAACAAACATTATGTCCTGAACGTCATTCCCCGGGAGAAAGACGTTGACGTTATAGGGGAGCGGGCGCTCGGCGCGTTTTACGCCGACCGCAACCTGGTCCTACCACCAGCTGTAGCGGTTGTCAAGGAAATCGTGGATGCTACAAGCCTCAGGCTTTATGCTTCAAAAATTGCAGTTGTTGGTTTGGGTTTTTTAATCGGTAAACCCGTTGCCACTTGGTTAATGACAAAATGTTCAGAAATTTACCTCTTGCGCCGCGGCAGTAATTTGGAAATTTTAAAGCGGGTGGATTTGGTAATCAGCGGCGTGGGCAAAGCCGGCTTAATCAAGCCGGAAATGTTGAAAAGCAAGGCCAGTATAATTGATTTCGGCTATGACATTGATGAGAAAGGTAAAATTCGCGGCGATTTTGACGCCTCCCAATTATCTAATTCCCCAGTCAACCAATTACCAAAGTTCTATACTCCTACGCCCGGCGGCACCGGCCCGATTTTAGTGGCGAAATTATTTGAGAATCTCTACGAGCTGACAAAAAATAACGATTAAATACTCTAATAAGGAAAGAGTGATAATTAAAAGAGTGATATTTAAAAATTAAAATATTTTATTTAAAAATTAAAATATTTTATTTGGTCTAATAGTTCATGCTTTGCTATAGCAAAGCATGGGTTGTATAATTACTCTTATGAACAAAAAGTGTGTGGACGGAAAAGACCTTACAATACTTCAATCAATCAAAGATTTTAATTCCCGCAAGGAATGGCAGTCTTCTTTCTGGAAAAAAATATTAAAATCCGAAAATTTGTTAGCTTTTCTTATTACCCCACACGAACGCAACGATTTGGTAATGCGTGCAGCAGTTATGAGTGGCATTGCTTCCGGCAAAAGTTATCGAGAAATTAGCAAAGAATTATGGGTTTCATCTCAAACCATCAGCGTTATTAAGAAAGCCGTAAACGAAAAGACTTATCGCAGTTATTTAGGACGTAATGAGAGAAAACAAAGAGAATACAGCGTCGATATAAGACCCGTTCAAGCACGGCGTTACGGTAAACGCCGCCGCACGAAATACGGAACGATTTATATGCCACACTAGACTGCCGCAGTAAACCACAAATCAATAGACATCACCAAACGCCAACAGGCATCTAGCGCTTTGCTATGGCAAAGCGCTAGATGCAAAACAACTATAAAGATTACTTCACGAAATTTTGGAGCTAAAATTTTTGAGAATTTTTATAAATTGAATACAGGATAACAAAAAGCCTCCGAGAGTCTCGGAGGCTTTTTGTTATCAGCTTTTTAATGTTGCCAAGGTTTTCTTTTTGATATTTTCCAGAAGTTTTTTGTCGCTTTTTAGTTTTTCACGGGAAGCCTCTAAACCAACACCCAGTTTTTCATCCTCAAAACTATAAGTATTACCAGCCTTTTTAACCACAGCAGTTTTTATCGCCATATTCAGAACATCGCCTTCGTAAGAAATGCCTTCGCCGTACATTATGTCAAATTCAGCGATTTTAAAAGGTGGTGCCACTTTGTTTTTCGCTACTTTAGCGCGGGTGCGATTGCCAATCACCTCTTCGCCTTTTTTAATCTGGGCGATGCGCCTTAGGTCAACTCTGACTGAGGCGTAAAATTTTAAAGCCCGGCCGCCCGGCGTGGTGGTCGGATCGCCATAACCCATCATTCCAATTTTATCACGGAGTTGGTTAATAAAAATAATTAAAGTTTTAGAACGGTCAGCCAAAGCAGTGATTTTTCTTAAGGCCTGACTCATCATTCTGGCCTGAAGCCCGATGAATTGCGCTCCCATTTCGCCTTCAATTTCTGCCCGCGGCGTCAAAGCGGCCACCGAATCAACCACTACCGCATCAATCATTCCCGACCTGACTAAATTTTCCAAAATATTTAAAGCATCCTCGCCTGAATCCGGCTGGGAAACCAAAAGGTCATTTAACTTCACACCTAATTTTTTGGCGTAATCGGGATCCAAAGCGTGTTCGGCGTCAATGTAAGCCACTTTGCCCCCTTTTTTCTGGACTTCGGCAATGGCATGAAGCGCCAAAGTGCTTTTCCCGCTCGCTTCCGGACCATAAACTTCCACTATCCGACCGCGCGGAAAACCGCCGACGCCCAAAGCCAAATCCAAGGAAAATGAACCTGTCTGCACCACGTCGGTGTCAACTTTTTTCACGGAGTCCAGCTTCATTATCGCTCCTTCACCGAATTTATCCTGAAGAGAATCCAAAAGCTTGTCCAAGTCATTGCCTTTTTCCACGGCCTTATTGTCTTCTTTATCTTTTTTCATAACCATGATTGTTAAATCCTAAATTCCAAGCACCAAATAACAAGCAAATTCTAAATCTCAATAACCCAAATTCTAAACACGAGTTTTGGTCATTGGAATTTTAGTCATTGGGTATTGTTTGGAATTTGAGATTTGTGATTTGGAACTTACCGCTTAACAAACGGCAATAAACCCATGATTCTGGCTCTTTTTATCGCCCGCGCTAACATCCGCTGATGTTTGGCGCAAATGCCTGTATAACGAGGGTTGATAATCTTTCCCTGTGAAGAAATATACCTTTTAAGCAAATCAGCCTCCTTATAATCTATGGTTTTCGTATTTTGAGAACAAAAAAAACACTGCATAATAGTAAGTTCAAAAGTTAAATATCAAAATGGAAAATGACACATTAAAAAATTAAAAATAGATTAATTTTAAAATCAGCTTTTAACATTTGGTAATTTTTAATTTTGACTTGTATCTTTAATTTTTGGTTTTAAAACGGTAAATCTTCGGACTTAACGTCTTCTTCGTTAACGTCTATTTGTGGCAGTTCTTCGCGTTGGGGACTGAATTTTGAATCAGCGTTATCCGCCGCCCTATTGCTACTGGAACTACCTGCCCCACTGCGAGGACCAAACTGAATTCTTTCCGCCACTATTTCAGTCCTGTATTGTTTTGTTCCGTCTTTAGCGTCCCAAGAGCGGGTTTGAATTCGTCCCTCAACCATTACCAAACTTCCCTTGCTTAAATATTGGCTTGTGATTTCCGCCTGCCGACCAAATACCACTACGTTGTGAAATTGAACATCTTCCTGTTTTTCTCCTTGTTGATTTTTCCATACGCGATTAGTCGCCACGCCGAAAGAAGCAACCGGTGTGCCGGCCGGCAAAGTTCTAAGCTCCGGGTCTCTCGTCAGATTGCCGATGATAAAAACTTTGTTTAAATTCATAGTTGCTGCAAGCAATGCCAAACCGCGAATTTCATGCGAATCTGCAAATGTTTTTATTCGTAGCATTAGCACGCATTCGCATTTTTGGCATTATGTTATTTTAATATTTCCTCCAATTTTTTCTCCAAGGCTTCATTGCTTAAGACTTCCGGCTTGGACGGCTCTTTAGTGCGTTGAGTAATCGGCTGTTGAGGGGATAATTCTTTTGTGCTCCGGCGCCTAGAAAAACGCTTGGTCTGGGCAAAAGAGTCCTGTTCTGACGTCTTAACTTCTCTAATAATTGGCTGGGGAACGATAAAAAATCTTAGGGTTTTTGAACCTGTTTTCAACCTGTCATTTACGCCTTGAATGCCCGCAGGGTTACCGGAAAAATGCAGATAGCCAAAGTAAGCGTAATTCTCTTTTTTAATCGGGTAGGACAATTTGATTCTCGGCATCGGTCCCTCGCCGATAATCGAAAATCCGCTGCCCTGTACAGCTTTAATAACCTCGTCTTTATCCGCTTCAGCTTTAACCAAAAACCCAATTTCGTAATTTTTATTTTCCTCGTTCATAACATTAATTATAGTACCCGATAAATAGACGCGAGTAAACACTTAAGATTCATCCTGTGTTTTAGTCTTTTCAAATCCAGTTCCGGCCGGAATTAAACGGCCAAGAATAACATTCTCTTTAAGCCCTCTTAAATTATCAACTCTTCCTTCAGCCGCGGCCATTACCAGTACCCGGGCAGTTTCCTGAAAAGAGGCGGCGGAAAGAAAACTTTCAGTGGAAAGAGCTGTTTTTGTTATGCCCGTTAAAAGCTGCTTTGCTTGCGCTGGTTCTTTTTTCTTGGCCTTTGCCTCGCGATTGGCCTCAAGAAATTTTGATTTCTCAACGATTTCACCAATGACAAAATTGGTCTGTCCCGGGTCCTTAATCATTACCCGTGAAAACATCTTCTTTATGATGATTTCAATATGTTTATCGCTGATGTTCGTTCCCTCTGAAACGTAAATTTTCTGGACCTCATTAATAATATATCTTTCAACTGCTTCGCGGCCTTTTAGCTCGAAAAGTTCCTTTAAGTCAACGCTGCCTTCGGAAAGCTGGTCTCCTTTTGCCACCGCTTGTTTTGGTTTAACGAAAAGAATGTTTATTCTCGGGATGACGTATTCTACGATTTTGGTTTTCTGAGATTTTTTGCCCGGTTTGGAAATTTTTAATTTAATTATTCTCAGGGCCCCTTTTTCTTCTATGTCTTCTATAACGCCGTCTGACTCAGCCAAAGCAGCTTTTCCCTTGGGAACTCTGACCTCAAAAAGCTCCTGCACCCGCGGCAAACCATGAGTAATGTCAATGCCAGCTACGCCGCCAGTGTGAAAGGTTCTCAGGGTTAACTGCGTACCGGGCTCACCAATTGACTGAGCGGCTATAATGCCAACCGCCTCGCCTTTCTTTACCTGAACGTTTCTTCCCAAATCCAAGCCGTAACATTTTGAACAAACGCCGTAAAGCGTTTTACAGGTAATAGGGGAACGGACGCTAACTGATTCAATTTTTGACTTATCTATCTCCTCGGCGATTTTTCTGGTAATTAAGCCGTTTGTTTTAACCAACGTCTTCCTGCCGATTTTCACATCTTCAGCCGCGGTCCGACCAAAAAGCCTTTGATTAAATTTATAACCAAAACTTTCGCCGTCAGAACGGCAAATTTTAATTCCCCCGGTCGTCCCGCAATCATTCTCTCTGATTACTAAATCCTGGGCCACATCAACCAATCTCCGTGTCAGATAACCAGCTGAGGCCGTCTTGAGCGCCGTGTCAATCAAGCCCTTGCGGGCGCCATGGGTATTTATGAAAAACTCCAAAACGTTCAACCCCTCTTTATAGGAGGATTTAATGGGCAATTCAATTGTTTTGCCTTTGGGACTTTGCACCAATCCCTTCATGCCCGCCATTTGCCCCGGCTGAGACCAACCGCCCCGAGCGCCCGAATCAATAATGGAGTAGACCGAGCCGTGGGGGTCTAAATAACGAGGAACTTTCTTTACAATTTCGCCGATAACCCGCTCCCAAACTTCAATTATTTTTACCCGGCTTTCAGAGGCGGTCAGGAGGCCGTCCTGATACTGCTTTTTAATTACGATTATCTCATTCTCCGCTTCTTTCAAAATCTTTTTCTTTTCCGGAGGAATAATTAAATCATCCATCCCCCAGCTGATGCCGGAGATAGTGGCATAATAAAAGCCGAGCTTCTTTATTTCGTCCAGAGCCTGCCAGACATTCTGAAGCTCATGTTTTTCTATTAATTCCGTAACAATCCTTTGTAATTCCTTTTTATTAAGTGTTTTGTTAATAAAATCAATGTCTGGCGGCAAAACGCAATTAAAGATTAAACGACCAACGCTTGTTTCAATAAAACCGTTTTGTTCCTCGCCGCCCGCCTTCTTTTCGTCCAACTTAACTTTTTTGTCTACTTTTACTTTAATCGGCTCGTTAATTTTCAAATAACCGGAATCATAGGCGAGTATTGCTTCCCTCTGACCGCCAAAAAATTTAAGTCGCCCCTTCCCACCCTCATCGCCGTCCTTTCCTCTTTTGATGTCCGTAAGGTAATAACAGCCTAAAATAATGTCCTGTGAAGGAGCGGTGACCGGGTCCCCGGTAGCCGGCTTCAGGATATTATTACTGGAAAGCATTAACTCGGCCGCTTCTTTTTGAGCTTCTTCCGTTAATGGCAAATGAACGGCCATTTGGTCACCGTCAAAATCTGCATTGAAAGCCGTACAAACCATCGGCGGAATTCTAAGACATAAATCCTCAATCAAAATCGGTTTAAAAGACTGAATGCCCAAACGATGAAGCGTTGGGGCGCGATTTAAGAGAACCTTGCGATTCGTAATTACTTCCTCTAAAATCGCCCAGATTTCCGGCGAAGCATTCTCAATTAAATGATTGGCGTTTCTGATGTTGTGGGCCAAACCCCTCTCAATTATTTTATTAATGACGAACGGTTTAAAAAGCTCCAGCGCCATTTTCTTAGGAACGCCGCATTCATTTAAACGCAGTTCCGGGCCGACAACAATTACCGAGCGGCCCGAGTAATCAACTCGCTTACCCAACAGGTTCTGGCGGAATCTTCCTTGTTTGCCTTTCAGCATATCGGCCAGAGACCTTAATGGCCGGCGCTGGCTGGAAAGCTGCGGTTGGCTACCGAGACGAACGGTATTGTCTATTAATGCATCTACCGCTTCTTGCAGCATTCTTTTTTCATTTGTAATAATGATTTCCGGTGCCTTCAACTCCATAAGCTTTTTTAAACGATTGTTGCGATTAATCACCCGGCGATAAAGATCATTGAGGTCGGAAGTGGCGAAGCGGCCCCCGTCCAAAGCCACCATCGGCCTTAAATCCGGAGGGAGAATGGGTAAAACGGTTAAAATCATCCATTCCGGCCGTATATTATTTTTTATAAAGGAACGAATTAGTTTAAGACGATAAAGCAAATAACGTTCGCGCGTAATATCTTTGATTGATTTTAACTCTTGTTCAATTTTGGACGCCTCTTTTTTTAAATCAATATTTTCCAACGCTTTCCGAACCGCTTCGGCGCCGCTGGCGGCCTCAAAAACATTGGCAAAACGCCTGGCTAAATTGAAATATTCTGTTTCGCTGATAATTTTGCCGGGCTTCAAAGAAAGCAAAGTCTCTTTTGCCTCAATCATTGCGTTTCCCAACTCTTTTTCTCTGCTTTCGTCTTCTTTGCCCCCCTTAGCCTTAGATTTATTGATTTTCTTTTTTGATTTAAATTCGCGTTCTAGTTCCTCCAGGGCACGTTTTTTGTTTTCCTCTTTGACGTTGGTAACAATATAAGCGGCGTAGTAAATTACTTTTTCTAATTTCTGCAGGGGGGAATTGAGAAATAACCCTATTTTCGAAGGGATTGTTCTTAAAAACCAGATGTGGGCAACCGGCGCCGCTAATTTAATATGCCCCATTCTTTCCCGCCGGACCGAAGACCTTGTTACCTCAACGCCACAGCGGTCACAAACCCTGCCTTTATAACGAATTCGGCGATATTTACCGCAATAACATTCGTAATCTTTGGTCGGACCGAAAATTCGCTCCGAAAAAAGTCCGTCTTTTTCCGGTCGCTGACTCCTATAATTAATCGTTTCCGCCTTCAGCACCTCGCCGTGCGACCAGGAAAGAATTTCTTCGGGTGAGGAAACTTTAAGTTTTAACGCTTCAAAATTCATAATGTTTTATTTAAAAATGCTTATCTGTTATCTTTTTCTTCGTCCAATAATTCCACCCCTAAACCAAGGGCTTTAATTTCGTTGATTAAAACGTTAAAGGCCGAGGGTATGCTTGGATTTTTGATTTTTTCTCCCCTAATTACGGCTTCAAAAGCCGCGCCGCGGCCGAAAACGTCATCGGATTTTATAGTCAACATTTCCTGAAGAGAGTGGGCGGCACCATAACCCTCCAATGCCCAAACTTCCATTTCACCAAAACGCTGGCCGCCGAATTGCGCCTTGCCCCCCAGCGGCTGCTGAGTAATTAATGAATAAGGACCCGTAGAGCGCATGTGAATCTTATCCTCCACTAAGTGGTTCAGTTTTAACATATAAATATAACCAACGGTTATTGGTTGAGGAAAGGGTTGCCCTGTCCGGCCATCATAGAGGGAAATTTTACCCGTTGACGGTAAACCCGCCTTCTTAAGTTCGTCTTTAATTTGGTTTTCGTTGGCTCCAACGAAAACTGGCGTGATGGCGCGATAACCGAGACGCTGAGCAGCCAAACCTAAATGCGTTTCAAGAATCTGTCCCAAATTCATTCGTGAAGCAATGCCTAAAGGATTTAGAATAATATCTACCGGCGTTCCGTCTTCAAGGTAGGGCATGTCCTCAATCGGCCGAATTTGCGAAATTACGCCTTTATTTCCGTGCCGACCGGCTAATTTATCGCCTGCCCTGACCTTCCTTAGCTGAGCAATGTCTATCTGAATCTTTTTAATAACCCCCGGTTCAAGTTTATCGCCGCGGTCCCGGGAAAAAATCTTGATGCCGACAACGCGACCTGATTTCCCGTGCGGCAGAACCAGGGAAGTATCTCTGACGTCAACCGCTTTCTCGCCGAAGACCGCCCGCAACAACTTTTCTTCAGAGGTTAATTCAACCTCGCCTTTCGGAGAAATTTTTCCCACCAAAATATCACCAGCACCTACCTCCGCTCCAACCCTAATTATTCCTTCTTCATCAAGGTTTTTAAGTTTGTCTTCCGGTACGTTGGGAATGTCAGGCGTCGTTACCTCCGGCCCCAATTTGGTTTCCCTTACGTCGCAATAAAAATCTTCAATATAAACAGAGGTAAACAAATCATCTTTTCTTACTCTTTCTGAAAGAATGATTGCGTCTTCAAAATTTGCGCCTTCCCAAGAAGTAAAAGCGACTAAAAGATTTTGCCCCAAGGCCAAAACGCCGCCCTCGGTTGACGAACAGTCGGATAAAATTTCTCCTTTTTTTACTCTTTGACCTTTCTCCACCAGCGGCCGCTGAGAAATGCTGGTATAATAATTTGACCTTCTAAATTTATGAATTGGATAATTTTTTCTCTTCCCGTTCGCCTCCTGAATAATGATGGCGCGTCCATCCGCTTCCATCACTTTGCCGTCTGATTCAGCAATAACTAGCCGGCCCGAATCAAAAGCTGCTTTCTCTTCGGCGCCGGTTGAAACCAGGGGTGCCTGGGGACTTATGGAAGGTACGGCCTGACGCTGCATATTGGCGCCCATCAGCGCCCGATTAGCGTCGTCATGCTCCAAAAAAGGAATAAGGGACGTAGCTACGCCTATCATCTGATTGGGGGCGGCGTCAATAAATTCAATTGCTTCTCGTAAACAAGTCCCCGGCTGTCCTTTAAATCTAATTTCCACCTCTTCGTTAATGAACTTTCCACTTTCATCCAAGTCGGCTCCTCCTTGAGCAATTTTATACTTCTCTTCTTCTATGGCATCCATCCAAACAGTTTCGGAAGTGACCTTACCGTTTTTTACTCTCAAGTAAGGGGTTTCCAAAAAACCGAATTCGTTTAATCTGGCGTAATTGGCCAAATGACTGATTAAACCGATATTTGAACCCTCCGGGGTTTCAATTGGACAAATTCGGCCGTAATAAGAAGTATGAACGTCGCGGACCTCAAAACCGGCTCTTTCTCTGGTTAAACCGCCCGGCCCCATGGCCGAAAGGCGGCGTTTATGTTCCAGCTCCGAGAGGGAGTTTACCTGATCCATAAACTGCGAAAGTTGTGAGGTGGCGAAGAACTCTTTAATGATGGCGGTTAATGGACGGGCGTTGATTAATTGTACAGGCGTTAAAAATTCAAAATCCAACGTAGACATTCTGTCTTGAATAATGCGCCGCAGCCTGGCAAAACCAACATAAAGCCTGTTCTGAATTAATTCGCCAACCGCTTTAACGCGGCGATTACCCAAATGGTCAATGTCCGTCGGTTCAGCTGACTGGTCGTTGTTTAACCTGATAATTTCTTTAATCACCAGAGTTAGGTCTTCCAAATCAAGCAGTTGGCTTTCTTTATTTTTTTTGCCGGAAGACATACCGGTTTGACCGGTGGAAATTCCCAATCTTTGATTAAACTTATACCTTCCCACGCGGGAAAGGCTGTACCGATCAATCCTCTGGAACATTGCGTCAATCAGGCTTTTGGCGTTCTCCGGCGTAGCCAAATCACCCGGCCGAAGCCTCTTATAAATTTCCGTATATGATTCGGAAACGTCTTTAGCTGGGTCTTTCTTGAGCGTCGCCTCAATGAATTTTATTTGCCCTTTGTCAACATCTCCAAAGGTTTTCTGTATTTTTTCATTATCTTCCAGCCCAAAAATCCTTAGAAGTTCAGTGACTGGCGCCTTGCGATGCCGATCAATCTTTACGCTCAATGCGCCATCGGGGTCAGTGCCGAATTCCAGCCAAGCGCCGCGGTTAGGGATAATTTTAGCGCCGAAAAGTTTTCTCCCTTTAAAAACGTCTGCTGTAAAGAAAATCCCGGCCGAACGAATCAGCTGGGAAACTACCACCCTTTCAACGCCGTTTATGATAAACGTACCCCGATTAGTCATTACCGGAAAATCCCCTAAATAAACTTCTTGTTCTTTAACGCTTTTGTTCCGGTGATTAACCAATTTTACCTTGGTCCTTAAAGGGGCTTCGTATGACAAGCCCTTAAACCGCGACATTTCTTCATCGTATTTCGGCTCGTCAAAATAATAGTCCAGAAAATAAAGCTCTAAATCATTTCCGGAATAATCCATAATGGGCGAGATTTCATCAAACAACTCTTTCAGCCCTTTTTTGATGAACCAGTCCCAAGAAGCTGTTTGGATTTCAGCTAAAAATTGCTGCTTAATAAGCTGCCCAAAACGAGACGAAAAAAGTTTAGTTGGTAAATTTTTTACCATATTTAGTGAAAGCAAAATAAATTAACCGATTAAGTAATGGTCGGTATTTTTTTATTTAATTTAATTAACGTAAATATTTCGCCCTATTTTCGTTTTGTTCATCCAAGGTTTTTGAAAAAACCGTTTTTTGTGTTTTTGGGTCGGAAAGATAATACCAGTAACCCGATTTTTCGGGGTCGGAAGCGGCTTTTATCGCATCAATATCTGGATTGCAAATTGGAGTTTCCGGCAGGCCATTATAAAGATAGGTGTTATACGGGGAATCAAACTTATAATCCGCCTCCTGGAGGGACGGACAATTTAGAAATTCGCCAAAACATTTCCCGTAAATCAAAGCGGCATCAACCTGAAGAGGCATATCAACGTTTAATCTTTTTATTAAAATACCGGCAACTATCCGCCTTTCCTGATAATCAGGGACTTCTTTTTCCAGGATGGAAGCAAAACTTACCGTCTCTAAAAGATTATTACTATTTATTAAAAAAGGCAAGGCTTTTTTCTCGAAGTTATCCAAGAACTTATTGGCCACGGATTCGGCCTCCGAAGCCGAAAAAAACATGTAGGTATCGGGCAAAAGAAATCCTTCCAGCGAAGAAGCGCCTTCCAGCCAATAATATTTCTTTTTAAATAAATCAACGTTGGGTTCTGCCAGGCCATTCTGCTCAATAACACCTAAAACTTTCAATTTTTCGTCAATTTCTTTCAGCGTCATCCCGGGAGCAATAAATACGGAAATTTCCTCCGGCCCCTCGGTTAAAATGCCGAGCAATTGAGGAAAAGAGTTGTCACCTGATAAAATATACCTGCCCGGTTTAACCTGATTAGCCTGACCGGTTATCAAGGCATAAACCTTAATGAAGAATTTTGAATCAATAAGCTTAATTTTTTTTAACTCGTCAGCTACCTCATCAAAACTCATTCCCTCCTTTATTTCAAGGACTTTGGCCTCAGCCGAATGACCAGCGTTTAATAAATTAAGTGCATACAACGAAAACGCCCCTCCGCAGACCGCCAAAATTATAAGGATTATAAATAGCCGCAGTTTGTTTATATTCATAGATTTAAAGAGCGGCGAACGAAAATCGTCTGAATTATACCCATTAAAATTAAATTGGTCAATAGGCTGGAGCCGCCGTAACTTAAAAATGGAAAAGTTACTCCGATAATCGGTGAAAGTCCCAAATTTGACCCAACGTTAAAAATAAATTGAACAATAAACAGAATCGCCGCCCCCAAACAAATAAAACGCTTGAAATTATTATCGGTATTAAGTCCTATTCTAATGATTCTAAAGACGAGAAAGAGGAAAACTAAAATTATAGACAGACCGCCAACCAAACCCCACTCTTCTGTAAAAGCCGCGAAGATGAAATCTGTCTGGGCTGCGGGCAGAAAACCTAATTGCGTCTGCGTACCCTGCCCGAATCCTTTGCCAAATAAACCGGCTGAACCAATGGCGATTTTCGCCTGGATGGCACTGTAATTAATCCCCAATGGGTCACGGCCGGGAAAAAAGAAGCCCAGTATTCTCTCCTGCTGATAATCCTTTAGGACAATTTGCCATATTATTATTCCTAAAATCGCAAAAATAATCAAGGCAATAATCAAATGCCTGTGTTTGATTCCGCTGACCAAGAGAAATCCAAACCAGATGCAAAAAAGAATCAAGGCTGAGCCAAAGTCCGGTTGAAGAGCGATTAATGAACCGGGTATCAGGAAATAAACGAACGAGACCAGCAAATTTGACACCCGACCGATGCCAATATGCTTCCGGCTAAAAAAATTGGCGAGGAAGATTATTAAAATCAGTTTGGCAAATTCCGAAATCTGGAAATTAAAAGAGCCGACCGATAACCATCCTTTTGTCCCTCTAATCGTCGGCGCCAAGAAATAAGTAGCCACCAGAAGCAAAACTGCCAGGAAATATATGCCAAAAATAACGCTTCGATAATTAATGAATGGCCGCCAATCAAATTGGACAATTAAAAACAATAAAACCAAACCGGCCGCCGCCCAAATAAGCTGCTTGTAAAACAGAGAGGGCGCGGCACTTAATAAACTCGTTAAACCGGCCAATATTAAAAAAAGAGCCGCCGCATTAAGCCACCAATCTAATTTTTTCAAAAAAAGCATTTTATTTTAAATTCATGTTCCCCGCGGCAATCAATCGATGGTTTTTGTTTTGTAAATAATTAACGTAGGCGGCCGCCGCTATCATCACCGCATTGTCCGTGCAAAATTTTTTATTCGGCACGAATAAATTAACTCTTAATTTTTCATTCTTAATTCTTAGTTTCAAGTCTTTTTTTAAGGAAAAATTTGACGCCACGCCGCCGGAAAGCAAAATTGATTTTGCTTTAAATTCCTTGGCCGCGCGCAGGGTTTTTGAGATTAATAGGTCAAAAGCCGCGGCTTGAAAACTGGCGGCTATATCTTTAATTTTAACATTTTTATCCCGCACCTTCCCATGGCATTCAGTCGTTTGACGCCCGCCCTTGAACGTGAAGGTGCTGGGTGAATTATCCCGGAGATAATAAAGGACCGCGGTCTTTAGCCCGGAAAAGCTGAGGTCGTAATTTTTTTGGTTGAGCATGGGTCGCGTGAAATTAACCGCATTAGGATTCCCCTGCTTGGCGATTCTTTCGATTTCCGGGCCGCCGGGATAGGGTAATCTTAAAAGCCGCGCTACCTTGTCAAAACATTCTCCCACCGCATCATCTCTGGTCTCACCCAACTTTTTATAATGCGCCAGGTCTTTCACTAAGAGCAGAATTGTATGGCCGCCGCTGACGATTAAAGCAATGGCCGGAAACAAATCCGGCTTGAATTTTCGCGCAAGCAAAAAACTATAAAGATGCCCCTCGGAATGACTCACGCCAACCAGCTTAAGTTTTGAGTTATGAGTTTTGAGTTTTGAGTATAAATCTTTCGCAAAATTTACGCCTGTCCAGAGACAAGGCTCCAGCCCCGGTCCCACCGTCACGGCAATCAAATCGGTTTTGAGTTTTGAGTTTTGAGTTTTGAGTTTTTTTAAAAGAATCGGTAGGTTTTTAAGATGCTCTCTTTTAGCCAGATTTGGCACTACGCCGCCGAATGGCGCGTGGATTTTTATTTGTGACGCCACTAAATTTTTTAAAATCTTAAATCGCGGCTGCTTTAAGTTGCCGCTGGCCCCAAGCATAGCTATGGCCGTCTCATCACAAGATGTTTCAATGGCAAGAATTCTCATATTCGGGTTAATTTAAAAGTCTTTTTTATTAATATTAATATAGTTTGCCGTGGTTAAACAAGATATTAAGCTTTATTTTTTGTGTTTTCTGTTTTATATTTAAATTAATGGCATCTTCTTCAAAAAACCCGCTGACCAAAGTCAGAGATAAATTATCCCAGTTGCGTCGCGAAGCTGAAGAACGCGACGCCCAGCGCCGGGCTAATAAAACGGGCTATCCCTATACTAATTTGACGACCACGCCGATAAATACCGAGGCGCTTGCCTTGATTCCTCAGGAAGCCGCTAAAAAAGCCAATATCGCCGCTATTGAAATAAAAGAAAAAAACGTCGCCGTGGCCGCCTTTGACCCAAAAACTCCTTTAGCGCAGGAAATTATTCAAAAACTAAAAACTGACGGCTACGAACCGTCCATTTTTGTTGTTTCATTGAGCGGGCTCCAACATATCTGGAGCTTCTATAAATTTGTAGCTGGGAAAACAGCCAAAATTACCGGCCGGATTACAATTGAAGAAGAAAAGTTGGCTTCCTTGAAGGAAACCTTAACCTCTCTGGAAAACATTAAAACCGACATTAAAAAGCTTAATGCCGGTGCGGGTTTCGCGGGTGAAATCTTGGAAGTTGCTTTAGCCGGCGCTTTGGCCACCAAAGCCTCAGACATTCATTTTGAGCCGGCCGAAGACCACGTCAAATTAAGACTAAGAATTGACGGTCTGCTTCATGATGCATCCAATGATTTAAAAAACGCCATCTATGAACATTTGCTCTCCCGGTTAAAAATTCTTGCCGGCCTGAAAATTAACATAAAAGACGAACCGCAAGACGGCCGTTTTACAATCAGCCTGCCGGGCAAAGAAATTGAAATCCGGGCATCAATCAATCCTTCAGAATTCGGCGAAACAATTGTCCTAAGGCTTCTTGACCCAGACACCATCAAACTCTCGCTTATTGATTTGGGCTTCCGCGAAGATGACTTAAAAATCATGCAGCAGGAATTGGAGAAGCCTAATGGAATGATTTTAAATACTGGTCCGACCGGCTCCGGTAAAACAACCACTCTGTATACGTTTTTACGCCACACCCACAAACCCGAAATAAAAACCATCACCATTGAAGACCCGATTGAGTATCATCTTGAAGGCATTGAACAGACGCAGGTTGATTCTGAGGCTGGTTATACGTTCGCCAAAGGACTGCGCTCTCTCTTGCGTCAAGACCCGGATATGATTTTGGTCGGCGAAATCCGTGATTTGGAAACAGCCGAAATTGCCATCCACGCCGCTCTAACCGGCCACCTTGTTTTTTCCACGCTTCACACCAATGATTCATTCGGTGCCATCCCGCGTTTGGTTGATATGGGCGTAAAGTTATCAGTCATTGCGCCATCAATGAACGTTATCATTGCCCAGCGTTTGGTGCGCCGGCTTTGCCAGAGTTGCCGCCAGCCCGTGGAAATAAGCGCCGACCTAAAAGACAAGATTGAAAAATTCCTGGCGAAAATGCCGGAAAAAATAAATAAAAATCAGTATTTTGACAATGGAAAGCTTAACGTAAAAGTCTTTAAAGCCAAGGGTTGCGAAAAATGTTCTGGTTTCGGTTATAAAGGGCGGGTCGGCGTTTTTGAGCTTCTGCAAATTGAGGAAGATTTGGAAAGGTTGATTATTGACCGGGCAGTGGAGGCCGAAATCAAAGACTTAGCCTTTAAAAAGGGATTTATAACTATGCAGCAGGACGGCGTCTTAAAAGTACTCGCTGGCCAGACTGCCATTGACGAAGTAGAAAGAAGCACCGGACCGATTGAGTGGTAAAGGGCTTTCTCAAAATTTTCAAGCCAAGAGGCAATGAAAATTTTATTAAAAAACTTTTACCCGCCTAAGTTTTCGCTACGCAAAAATTTTGGCGGGTTGAAAGTTTGGATATAATTAGTAAAAAAACCACCTGGTACTGTGGGCGGCCTTCTCGGAAACCGAGAATGAAAACTCCCGTTGAAAAAGAGATTAAAGAATTTCTTTGAGGAGCGACCCAGCCAGAGCCAGGTCGTCCAGAGCTAAAAGAAATCCCTTGATTTGCCCACAGGACCAGATGGTCTTTATTTTTACGTCTTCAGCATAGCATATTATTAAATAAAAGTCAAGCGTTGACTATTTTGTCAACATCTTATACAATATAAAGAGTTCTTAATAGCATAACAAGGAAGGTTTATAAAAAGACGTATGATATTAAGGAGGATTTCCGATGCCTGTTTCTAAATTTTTTATTGGCAGTGTTTTCATTTTCTTGATAACGACTATTATCAATGTTGTTGACGAAATACTAAAACCCAGATTTGGAGGGATGATGTGGCAACGCATAATCCGCAAGTCGCTATATATGACATTCGGCATTATAATGGCGACCTGCCTGACATTTCTTAGTTTTGAGTGAAGTATGTTGAAACCACAATGAGGAGGAAGACGTGACGCAAGCGACAAAAAATAGAACAAGTCAGGTAATTTATGTAATGTGGTTATTATTAGCTGTATTACTTATTGTCTGCGCCATAATCGGCGGCGCTAATCACCATGCACAGAGACAATATCCGCTATCCGGCTTTCTGTTTCTTGTCAGTTTTGGTGGCGCCGGGATATCACTTTTTTACTTATTATCTGCCAAGTGGGACTCCGTTCGCCGCTGGGAAGAAACTTTTTGTTTCTCTGTATCCATATTCACCCTCTCAATAGCAACTATAGCCGCAGCCGTTAACATTTTGGTTCTTTTGAATTGTTAAATGTTCGTACGAGCCCCCTTGTGAAAATATGTTCGCCGGGGGCTTTTTATTATTGTCATAACCTCAAAAATCGGTTATTGTTTAAATAATTGTGTATGTCAAAGAACAATAAATTTCAAAATGATGATAAGTTCATTGACGCGGTCTTACGGCCAAGCTCCTGGTCTGATTATATTGGTCAGGAAAAAATCAAAAAGGGTCTCGGCCTGATTCTATCGGCCGCCAAAGGGAGAAAAGAGTCAAGTGACCATTTATTGTTTTACGGACCGGCTGGCTTGGGCAAAACCACCCTGGCCACGCTGACCGCCAGAGAAATGGGCGCAAGCCTGAAAGTCGCTACTGGTCCTTCTTTGCAGAAACTCGGCGACTTAGCCGCCGTACTCTCAAACCTGGAAAGCCAGGATGTTCTTTTTATTGATGAGGCGCACCGGCTTTCCAAATCAGTTGAAGAAATGCTCTATCCAGCCATGGAATTACGAAAGTTTTTCGTGGTGGTTGGCAAGGGCCTGGCAAGCCGCGAAATTTGTCTTGATTTGCCATCTTTTACCCTGATTGCCGCCACTACCAGGCCAAACCTGCTGTCAAATCCTCTTCGTTCCCGGTTCGGCGCTGTTTTCCATTTTGACTATTACGGCCTGAAAGAAATTGAAACCATCATTGAGCGCTCGGCAAAATTGATGAAAGTAAAACTCGAAGCAAAAGCCATTGAAACGCTGGCCAAAGCTTCACGTTTCACGCCGCGAGTCGCCAATCGCTTGTTAAAACGCGCCAGAGATTTTGCCGAGGTCAATAATTCAAAAATTATTGATACCGCTATAG
>Ga0315534_1000895_pt1 | contig 20923 bp, 19 predicted proteins | sample SalMarSW160240MG_FD_203094 | JGI IMG/M metagenome (GOLD analysis project Ga0315534, IMG submission 203094) | Salt marsh sediment microbial communities from the Plum Island Ecosystem LTER, Massachusetts, United States - Salt Marsh Sediment SW1602-40 ... | reverse complement strand
CGGAGGTTGCCCTGCGGGGAATGCCGGCGCGTAATCCACAGCGCGAAAAACTAGAGGACATCCTGCAGGAGACTGAACACATGGGTAAGCTGGTCGCGGATCTGCTGCTGCTATCCCGGTTGGATTCGGATGCTGTTAAACTGGATCTACAGCCGGTAAATGCCGGGGAATTGCTGTCCGAGCTGGTCCGGCAGTCCGAGGCGCTGGCAGCTGAAGGAGAGGTGACTCTCGAGCTCGGAGCATCTGAAGGGACGATCCTGGCTGACCCGGTTCGGCTGCGGCAGGTGCTGCTCATCTTGCTGGATAATGCGATCGGCCATACCCCGGCAGGAGGCCGAATCCGACTGGCCAGCGCAATTCAAAGCGAAAAAGTACAAATAAGCGTTAACGATACCGGGGTTGGGATCAGCCAGGAACACCTGCAGCATGTCTTTGAACGTTTCTACCAGGTAGAGCGCAGCGGACGCGCCGGCAGTGGCCTGGGTTTATCGATCGCAAAATCGCTGGCGCAGGCGATGAACGGTGATCTTGAGCTGATCAGCGGCGCTGGCCAGGGCACAACCGCCCTGCTGACACTGCCTGCCAGCGCTTGAAGTCCTGAAACTGAGCGCATCGTTCAGCAGCTAGGATGGTTTAACGGTCACGGCAGCACCGTACGAGCAATCCAACAAGAAGCCCCCAATTACCGCCTCCAGCAACAGTATTCCAAGGGCGGCACCGGAAAACGAAAGGGCCTCGCCGAACACGACAAGAAGCAGGTTTCCGAACGTAGGCATCGAAGCTGTGGATTAGGCCACATCCGCTGGCGGCAGGTTGAGCTGTTCCAGTTTCTGCCATAGCGCGTAATCTGAGGGCTCGGTCAATGTCGTGCCATCCGGGAACACGAGCGTTGGCACGCTCTCGCACCCAGCGTTGATCTCTCGCACACGAACACGTCCAGCTTCATCCTGGCGGATATTGATGTATTTATAATGGATGCCAGCCTGGTCGAGTGCGGACCGCACGGTGTGGACCTGAGGTCAATACACGTGACCGTAGAGCAAGATGCAATCTGTCATGAAATCTCCCTGCTACGGCACGCAGATTGGCGGCGGTGTGCCGACATAGGTGGGTGTAATCGCGGATCCGGTCTGCACGAAGGCGCTTCCATCCCAGGTGTACTGAAGCGTCTGGCGATTGCACGGGCAGCAGTTCGGCTCACCGTAAAGGTAGAGCGATTCTTCGAAGATGACGTTGTCTCCGACCTTGCTCCAGCTGCCATGCACGCCATCGTTGAAATAAACTTGTGAAAGCCCGGACCCATTCCAGGCGTGGATTCCAAGCTCGAGAATAGCACCCGACCCCGAATACCGGATCGGGACGATGACCAGCTTCTGGCATGCGCCGAAGGTGTAGTATCCGGCTTCAGCTTCGATCTGGCGGATCATCGGATCTCCGCCGAAGATATTCCACACATTCACCCAGCTTGAGCCGTCCCAGCTGTCGACGGAAACTGTCTTCCCGCTTGCACCGCCATCGGTAATCCGCAGACGCTGGTAGGTCCCATCGCAGTTCAGGCTCACACCTCCGGGGGGAGGCGGGCTGGTGGGTGTAGGCGGAATGGGCGTCGGTGTGTCAGGCACTGGGCTAGGTCCAACGGCGGTCGGTGGTTCTACCGGTGTCGAATCGGCCGGCGTGGGTTCAACCGGCGTTGGCCCAACCGGCGAGGGGATGGCCGCGGTGGGGGCTCCCGCTCGCGCGGCAGTCACGGTCGCTGCAATCGAATCGGCTCTTGGAAGCGGCAGGTTGCAGCCGGCCAGCAGTGAGAGCGTGAGCAGGATGACGAGCGAACGGCAGAGGCGACTTCCGGTAAACTTCATACGGACTCTCCAGGCCATGATCAGCAGGGGTCGTCATTCAAATGCAACAGCTACACAGAGAGTGTACGCGCGGCTACCTCCCGGCGCAAACTGCTCACATTTAAAATCGATGTAGAAGGCAGAGCCCGAACAGGATGTCAGATGTAATGGTCTGGAGTACCGCATCGATTGAGTGCCCAGGCGCCTGAAAAAAAAGATCGGGCAAATCGCTAAACCTCTGCCCGATCTATGCAAAATCTATGGTCTCCCCTCCGCTGTAGGATCGATTCGAACAAGCCTATTTAATTGCCCAACCTTTCAACGCCCCCTGACGAGCTCGAGCTCACATTGATACTCGGATCCCCGATGTAGTAAATATTGCCGCTGCTGCTGATGGTGCCCGTGATCGATTCGGAAACGTTCACCGTCGCCGAACCACTGCTCGAGATCGTGATATCCGCGTCACTACCAACGACATCACGGGCGCGGTAGTCGCCGGAGCTGCTGATGCGGATATTCTGCTGTTCGGCCGATCCGCCGGCGATATCCACCTTCCCTGAGCTCGAAATACTTACGTTCAGCGTGGTACAGTCGATCGAGTCAAGGGAAATACTCCCTGAACTGGAGTTATCGATACTGCAGCGGTTGCCTTCGAGACCCTGACCGAAGATGTCGCCGCTGGATGAAACGCTCAACCCTGTCAACTCGGTTACAGTCAGCCAGTACTCAATCGAGCGGGTGCTTTGAATGTTCGTCCCCGGCCGAGTCCGGATTAGAAGCGTATCGCCGCGCATCTCGCTTTCAATGTAAGGCAGCAGGTTGTCCTCCCCTTTAATCCTGAGTGATTCGCGATCGCCGAATTCGATATGCAGCGTCCCGTTCACCGCCAGTTCCGCACTTGCAACCCCGCTAACGCTGCGGTCTTCCGACACCAGCTTCCCGGAGCCCCGTATCGCTCCCTCCTCGGAACCGTAGGGAATGGTTATCGAGCATGCCAGCAAGGCGGCCATCAAAGTTACCAGGCCTACTCCCGGAAAGATCCATCGCCTCATTGCTCCACTCCTGTTTTGATCTCAGCTGATCGAATAGAAGCATACTGCTTCCAGGGAAATTTACTATCCAGCAAGGAACAAGGGTATCAGGGTGATTTGATTGACGGACTGACGAAGAGAAAGGATGACTTTAGCAAGTGCACCTGCCTGGAATTGACGCAAGCCATTCACATGAATTATATAACATGCTTTCGCCCATCGTTCCCGGTATCGCCATTCGGAAAGTTTCTTGGAGACCTATGTTTCCAGTTTTAGATTATCCCGGGTTGGTCAAGGAGTTGTTCACGGCGGAAGACTCACGATACAAATTCAATGCGAGCAAGGCGGTGAGAATGAAAATCCCGGCCGAGGTCCGGAACATCGTTTGATACCCAAAAGACTCAACCATCCACCCGGCGAGGAAGGGCGCCGCAAGCGTGGCCGGCGCGATGATCGTATTCGAGAGGCCGATGTAGGTAGCCTGCTCGGCGGGCGTGCCAAACTCCAGGCTGATGACCATCGTCGTCGTCCACCCGACAACGGTGGCAATACCGGCCAGCGCAAAGATCACGAACCAAGCCGGAATCGTGGTCAGCCAGCCGGCGAGAGCGGTGCTCAGCAGCGCGACCAACGCCCCGACGAATAACACCAGTCGATGCCCCCTGCGATCGCCGAGCGCGCCCAGGACCGGGTTTGCCGCCATATCGGCGAAGATCAAGATACCGGTCAACCAGCCGACCAGGCCCTCGCTCGCCCCCAGCTCACCCACAGCATAGACAGCGTAGAATGAAAACGCCATCATCCCCAGTTGGAAGATCGCCCGGATCAGGACAAATCGGCGGAAAGGCCCATCGCTTCGCAGGATGCCCTTTACATCCTCCCAAACTTGCTGACGGGAGGCATTTGCGCGCGAGGGGACATGTTCAACTTCGCGTGTTGACGCGAGAAAAAAGTAGGAGATCGCCATGCTCAACCCGGCCAGCAGAAAGCAGAGGGTGAAATTAAGTGGTGAGGTGAAGCGCTCAAGGATTTGACCGGCGAGAACCGCCGTCACGCTGGCGAACAGGTTTGCAGCCGACGATTGGGCGCCGAAAAACCCGCCCCGCCAGGAAACCGGGATGATCTTTCCAATCATCGACTGCCACACGGTGGCCGTCAAACCGCCTCCCAGGCCCTGCCAGATCAGGAGGACGAATGCGATGGTAAGAGCAGTTGACCGGCCGATACCCGGCAGCAGCCAGGCTAGTAGAGCCAGGCCAAAGAACGGCACCCGCTCACTGATAGTCATCGCCAGAACCATCGGTTTGTAGCGGGATAAGCCCTGGATGCGCCCGCTGGTCAGCAGCTGCGGCAGCTGCCAACCGACGGCATGGATCGCGGGGACCAGGCCGATCAGTATCGCCGAATCGGTCAGCCGGCTGACGAAAAGAGGAATAATTGTAATAAAGGAAGCAAAGCCGAGTGCGGATCCGAAAAAGGCACCGTCGAAGATGTTAACGATGGTGTTGAAACGCACGTGTTCATGGGCAGAACCGGCTTGCGGTGAGTGATCGGTCATGATGGAAATCTCATGCCGGCCCTGTTTTAGTCCTGACGCCAGCGATGGGATCGGCGGCTATTATACGCGTAAAAGAGCAGATCCGTTTTCGATCTGTATTAGAGACCACTCCAGTACGCTTCAAGTGCTGACGCCGGAGAACTTGGGCACTCATGGATCCGGGTCATGTTGCAGGTAGGCAGCGCCTTGACCCAGGGATAAGCCAGCCTTCCCAATTGTGGAATCCCTGAATTCGTTCAAAAAGCGGGCAGAACGCGCCCGCGCGGACCTCGTTCCGCACGCCCGCAATCAGGATTCTGGGAAACGCAGGATGAGAGAATGCCTGATTAAGGCAGAGGAAGCCGCAGCAGGCAGTTATCACTCCCGGTGTTATTTGGAACGTAGCCGTCGGCATGCCAATCGTTGTACCAATCCGTACTGTTGATCACATAGCGGAACTGGTACTCGCCCGGCTGCAGCTCGAAAGTCAGACTATAGACATTCTTGCGCAGCTGCAATGCATCCTTGGACTTGCTCCAGTTGTTGAAATCACCGGCGAGCGCAACGCTTCGGACGTTTACTCCGACCGGCCACTCGCTTTTCGGGAGCTCGAATTTGACTTTCCAGATCTGACGCGATTTCACGTAAGTCTTCTTAAGCATCTCACACCTTATGACTAGTGCGTGGCAGCTGGCATCGGATTGGGATTACTGGTTCACGGGTTCTCCAGCAGCCGCTGCGCACGCAACATTTTTCGAATGCCGGAGTCCACCTTCTTCAGGAATTATCCCCCATTCTGGTTAACTGCGGATTAAATCAGATCGCAAGCTATGTACTCTGCGATGGCTCGTACACCCGGCAGCCAGCACGGGTGGGATGATCTTCAACCAGCACATCACCTGGGACACCGCGCAGCAGCCACAGCGCGAGCAGGTCACCTCCCGCAGCGAGGGTGAAGAACAGGCCGTAGATCATCACCAGCTGGTTGGCGAGCAAGATCCCGACGATATACGGGAGCAGGCCAAGGACGATGAACGGCAGCAGAATCCCAGCCCGGTAGATTCGGGCGGGGACAGCCTCCCGCAGGTGCGCGTACGGTGAAAGGGTTCGCAGTTTAAAGCCAAAACTGACGCTGGAAACCGGCAGCCGCCCGGCGATGATCCACCCTATCGCATGCAGCACTTCATGCAGCGTGATGCCGGCGATGAGCAGCGCCAGGAAGAGCATCAAGCGGCCGGCAGTCGCTGGAGGCGAGATAGGAACAGGTGTTGCCAGGAAGAGAAAAAACATATACATCACAGCTGCCATCGGGAGTGACAAGAGGGTGACGATCAGGTTCGCTCGCACCAGCGAGATCGAATAATCACGTTTCTCCGAACCCGGATCCGTTTCAAGCGTCAATTCTGACCTCCTGTTCAAACTGCAGTGAAACGCAGCAACGAGGCAGATCGACCCCAGGAGCCCCTCTGTAGGAAGCCCGTCGGGGATTGAAGGAGCGAAGAGAGCGCATCGTCACCTGGCAGCTTAACGGGATAGCAAAGGTAAGTTTAGCCGAATCTGCTCAATTCACCCTCATCAACCCGAACGTCCGCCACATCACGCGCATCATGCGATGGCCGAAATCCGGGTTGAGGAACTGGTTTGGACATGAGCCAGGGATGACCTTGATGCCGTGCTCGCGGCACTTCTGAACGGCATCTTGCGAGACACTGGTTATATTTGCCGCCAGTCCGGGCCGGGTGCCCATCATGCAGTGCATCCAGACCCGCTCCACCCCAAGATCAATGCACTCCTCGATAATCTGATCGGTGACCGAGGGGTTCGTGAGGATGAATACTGCGTCCGGTTTCTCGGGGATCGAAGTTAGATCCGGGTAGCAGGTTTCCCCTTGAAATTCGCTGATGTGCGGGTTCACCGGCCAGATCGTGTAACCGGCCTCCTTGAAACGCTTGTAGGCGGCGTTGCAGCCGGTATCGCGCTGGTCGGACACCCCAACGACGGCGATGCTCTTCGCGGTCAAGAAATCCTGCACCAGGTTGTCAAGCTCAGCCATACCCTGCTCCTCTCATCTGCATCCGATCGCAAAGATACCAATATTATCCATGCCGGGTCCTTCTTCGCCGGGTCACATACGTCACATTTTTCATAGTTTTCCGTCAAGATTGCATCCTGAGGAAGTGGTTGAGGGCCTCGCAGGAGGCTTTTCAGGGGAATAGGCTGCGAGAGGATGGCTTAGCCCGGAGTTTTGTCATCGAGCAGAGCAACCTCCTTCGACTCGGGGTCATAGCGGACTTTGACCTTTGCGCCGGGCTGGAACTTGTGGAGTTGCAGCCGAGAGATAAGCTTCTCCGTTTCAGCGGTAAACGATGATCCGGTCCCGGGATGTACCTCCAGCCTGAACCCGACCAGCGGGTTATTGTTGATGGTTGTCCCGGTGTCCCAGGTGTCGAGCACTTCCGCCTCGGCATTTTGTCCCGATTTCATCACCCGCCGGTTCGTCCACCAGCTGAGCAGCGGCGAGCCCAATAATGTTAGCATAGAGAAACCGAAGGTGATTGCAGTGGCGATGATCGAGTAGCGTGTGAGCGTGGGAACTTCAGCCCAATTGTAGCTGCCCTCGGGGAAGCCGATCAGACCGATGAAGATACCTGCGAAAGGTATCCATCCAAGGGCGAAGAGGGTCCAGCCGAGGCGGGTTAGTAAGCGGGAATCCATTCGGACAAAACCTCCGGAGGCTGCCTGATCGGTTGTATTATTAGAAAGCTTTCATTAGTGAGACAAACCCTATTGGTTTTGATGGTAGCATAATTTTCCTCCTCCCAGGCGGTTTCGATGGCACCTGTTGCGCTATAATCAAATTAATAGAACACATGCAATCCGCTCACGGGCTGGATAAAGAATACGATGGACTATCAACGACTTGAATCTTTTCTGCTCGCAGCCAGCCTGCTCAGCTTTTCTGAGGCTGCGAAACATCTTCACATCACCCAACCCACCATCAGCCGCCATATTAAATTGCTGGAAACAGATTTGGGTGTTGAGCTCTTCGACCGGGGAGGATCCAGGCTGAACTTAACGGAAGCCGGCCGATCCTTACTCCCCTGGGCTCGTAAGCTGATCCAGGACTCCAACGAGCTTCGTGAGATGGCATCATCCTTACAAAGCGGTTTTGTTGGCCACCTACGCATCGCCTGCAGTACAACCGCCGGCAAGTACATCCTGCCCCAACTGGCAGCACGTTTTTGCAAACTTCATCCCGGCGTCCGAGTAAGTATCCTGGCTTGCACAACTGACCGTGCCATCCCTCAACTTTTAAGCGGCGAAGCCAACCTGGCGGTTGTCAGCTTTGAACCGATCGACGACACACTTGAACAACAGGAATTTATAGAAGACTTGATTACCCTGATCGTGCCTGCAAATCACCCTCTCGCTTTCCGCCGCACGATTGAGCCTGAAGAACTTCTCAACGAAAACATGATCATACGTGAACCTAGCTCAGGCACGCGCCAGGTAATGCTCACCGAATTAGCGAAATTCGACATCAGCCTGGACGACTTGAATGTCTTCCTCGAACTTGGGAATGCAGAGGCCATTGTACGAACTGTATCGGCTGGCTATGGGGTCTCCTTCGTCTCAACGTTGGCCTCTGCCTGCCCGCTCGATCGAGGCAACGTCGTCGATATTCAAGTGCATGGCCTTAATATGCGGCGAGCCATCTATATGGTACGAAACAGGCTCGAAGCTTCGAACCGGGCACAAGACGCGTTCTGGAGTTTTGTGCACGACGAATCCAACATTGACTTGCTGCGGTTATCCGACAATCCGACTGCCTAAGACCTAGTCCACAGAGCACGAAACGGGCTCCAGTAGGGGAGCCCGTTATTTTTTATATATGCGGTTCGGGATTCGGCGAACCTAGTTAACTAGAATGTGTAGGTCATGCATGCCCCATCGGCATCCATGAGGAAAGGTGGAGCCTTCTCAATCTTGATCCGTGCGTCACGCAGATCCTTGGGGTCAATGCCTTTATTCTCCAACGCCAGTTCGCACAGCACCACTTTTGCATTCTGCTCCATAAGCGTATTCCACAATCCAATCGGATCCGGCAGACCTTTAGGATGTCCTAAGCTCTCCAACTCACCCTTGAGAGCCCACTTGGCACCCGCCGGGCAGAAGAACACGTGCACCTCATAATCCAGAGCGATTCCGGATGAAGCGAAGATCAACGTTGGCAAGATGTTCTTTGCTTCGTCTCCATTGCAAACCACGACCATTTTCTCAGCCATTTAGGCCTCCTTTTGAATATGTTCGTCTTTCGCCCTTACACTTTTTCCACTGTTTTAGATGGCTGGCACAGTGGCGCCATCAACGACTTGCTTTTGCTCAAACGCGCGTGCCCGAACTCTGTCAAAATAAATTGCAAGCGGACGGTAGTAAAGGTGTGACCATTTTCCGAAGGGCACCTCCAGGATTAACATGGGTGCAGCGAAGGCGAGATGCACAACGTATGTGTAGTATGTCGCCAATGGAAAACCCAGATAACGCAGCGTGTGCTGCAAAATCCCAGTCAGGGTGACAACCAAAAGCAGGATTGGGAATATCCAATCGCTGGCATGTGAAAAACGATGCTGTTGAGAGTCCTTCTTCAGCCGCCCCCACAAGACCGTACCCGCGCCCAATAACAAAACTGCAGTCGCGTAGTAACCCAGCCAACGCTGAGGGTTCGTGATTGGATACAGGTTGTCAGTCTGGAACCAGGGCAAGAATAGAACGATCATCACCAGCATCAGCACGTAGCCGCTGACCAACAGCAGATGGCTTAGCCAGGCAAAGCCCTTCTTCCGCCGCTGCCGCGCATCCTGCTCCTCCTGCGCGCAGGTCGTCCATCTGCTCTGTGTGGCGAACTGGTAAACAATGCTCCAGGCTTCGCTCAGATACAGTCGCAGCGGGATATGTCGTCCTTCTCGTCCGAGAATCACTCGTTGCATTTTTATTATGTTTGTGCCGACGAAGAACAGCAGCCCGCCCGCCATGACCCAATCGGCAAGGTGGATGGTGGATACGGGGGCGAAACTGTTCAGCCGCACTTGATCCGTGACGAGCGGTCCGTGGAACAAAACGAAGAGCAGAACAACCAGCAAACCGACGACGATCATCGAGCCCATTTCCCAGGTCTTGGAGGTGTAGAACCTGCGCGCCAGGCCCGTCCAATCATATTGGCCTGTCAACCAGCGCCGGGCAGCCATCATAGTCTCGGCCGGTTCAGCTCCCTTGGGACAGGTATCCGAACAATTCCCACAGTAATAGCACAGCCAGGGATCAAGACTGCCCGCGATGCGCTCGTGCTGGCCAAGTTGTGCCAGCCGGATCACGTTGCGCGGAAAGGCGTGCTCACTGTCTGTGAGCGGGCATATCGCAGTGCAGTTACCACAGTTGAAGCACTTCTCGATACCAACTGCTCCATACTGCTTGAGCTCATTGACGAATTCGGGATCGACGCGAGTCTTCATCCAGCCTCCTGCTCTGCCATCTTGTAAAGGAAATACTCACCGGACATCTCCGACTCGGCAATGATGTTGTAGCGCTTCAAAGCGGTCAGATGCCAGAGGATGTCGTGCGGTGGTAGATCGAGCAGGATTGCCAGATCAGGCACCGACATCTCTTTCTCCTTCAGTGCCTTGCAGATTGCTTGATGGATCTTCTTCTGTTCACGCAGCAGAATTTGTGTTTTTTCAACTGTCTCCTGATGCTGCACCCGTAGATCCTTCAACATCTCTGACCGCTGTCGGGGGGTTATCGTTTCGATCATGAGGACACCTCCAGGTCAACGGGAACGTCAAGTGCGAGTGCATCCACCATCGCCTCATACTGCTTCAAGGTCCAGCCCTGGATATCGATCGCTCCATGCGGGCATGCACTGACGCAATTACCACAGCCGGAGCAGTTCGCCGGATGTACTACTGCACGCTGGACTTCACTGCCATTCTGCCGGATCGTCTCCAAGGAGATCGCGTTCTCGTATGCACAAACCTCGACGCAGGCGCCGCTGCCCTCGCACAGTTCGGCATTCACATGGGCGACAAACGGTTCAAGTTCTACCCGCCCTTGGCTCAACAAACCGGCAACTTTAGCTGCGGCCGCTTCTGCCGCAGCCGAGCTTTCCTGGATGTTCATCGGACCCTGGGCCGTGCCAGCCAGGACCACACCCGGTACTGCCGTCTCCACCGGCCGCAGCTTGGGATGCACCTCGAGTAGAAAGCGATCCTTGCCAGGAGAAATCTTAAGCATGTCGATCAGATCTTTGACCGGGCGTGGCATCATCCCGACTGCCAGGACTACCATGTCGGCCGGGATCTCGATCGACTCACCCCAGGTTAGCTGATCCTCGAGCCGCACCATGAGCGGATGTGTGTCACCCGGTTCCAGGGCTTCAACAACAGGCGGCGTGTCCCCCACATAGCGCAGGATGACGGTCCCATTTTCCAGGGTCTGGCGATAAAACTGCTCATGCCCGCGCCCGTAAGTGCGGATATCCTCATGCACGTCATAAAGGTGCAGATCTGGAAAGCGCTCTTTGAGCTCCAAGCTTTCATACAGGGTCGCTGTGCAGCAAACGCGTGAACAGTAATTGTTGACCTGCCCATCGGGCTGTGGTTGGTGGACCCCATCGATCTGGCGGCTGCCAACGCAGTGCAGCAGCACAATGTCACGAACGGCATGTCCATTCACTTCGAGCTTGGCGCCATCTTCGAGCAGTGCGAGCATACGGATCAATTGTGGCAGTGTGACCACTTCCGGCAGCTCGCCATAGCCATACTCACCCGTGGCAGGTTCATAGGGATCAAAGCCAGTAGCGATGACGATCGCCCCGACGGTGAACTCGATCGATTGCGGCTGATTTTCGAGAACAATAGAGCCTCCCTCGTACTGGATCGGGAGTCCATCGTAATTTGCCCAATCGACGGCTGCCGAAAGGGGAAAACAGCCTGGGTAAGGGCGGTAAACAACCCCGCGCCGGGTGAGCCCGTAGTTGAACTCGTCCGGCACATTCTTTTCACAGGCATTGATCAGCAGCTCTCCAAGTTGGGATGGCACGCCGCGCGATTGCTTCGTGATTTTGACCTTGAAATCGCCGACGTAGCCTGATACGGAGGTGAGCTGCGCTCCGGTGTGGATGGTGATGCGCGGATCCTCAACTACGCTTTCGATCAACCCGGCCAGCACGGTCCGTGCGTCCTCACCAGTGGGGAAGGTTTTTTCAAGCTGGGTCATACGCCCACCCAGGAAAGGTGTCTTCTCAATCAAAGTAACCTGCATATTGCGCCTGGCGATATCCAGTGCGGCTCTCAACCCGGCTACGCCCCCCCCGATGACAAGCGCGTGCTTTTCGGCGGGCAAGCGGATTGCATCCAGCGGCTCGAGCAGACGCGCCTTGGCTACACCGGCTGCCATCAGGCTGATAGCCTTCTCGGTGGCGGAAAGCCGGTCATGGCTGTGTACCCAGCTGTCCTGTTCTCTCAACCCAACGTGGTGATAATAGTAGCGGTTCAAGCCAGCTCGCTCAACCGCCTTGCGGAAAGTGGCTTCGTGCAGGCTTGGCGCACAAGCGCCAATCACAACCCGGTTAACGCCCAGGTTACGAATGTCATCCTCGATGATCGACTGGCCGGCGTCCGAGCACATCGACATGTTCGTGCGTGAGACAACCACATCCGGAAAACCAGCCAGGGTGCGGGCAACCAGCTCGCAATCAACCGCATCACTGATATTGCCGCCACAGTAGCACGTATAAACACCGATTCGAGGAGCAGTTGTGCTGGCGGACTTGTTCTCTTCAACGCCGCTACCTGTGAATTCCTCAGGCATGGCTGACCTCCATCGCATGTTCCATATGGGCAGGACCGTTCATCCTTGTCAGGTAACTTTCGATATAGGCAGCTGCACTCGCCGCAGCCGACCCAGCCATGATAATGCTATCGACAATATCCATCGGCCCAGCCGCGCTCCCGGCAACGAAAATCCCCGGACGATCGGTCAGGCTGGGTGATAAGTTCGGTGAGGACTGCTCCACAAATCCATCACTGGCGACAGGCACCTCGTAGAGGGTTTGCGGGTTGTACTGGGGCAGCATTCCGACCGAGAGCACAACCAGATCATGTGTACGTTCGGTTACATTGGGTTTTCCATCGATGCTTTCCAACCGCAGCACCGGGTTCCGATGCTCGTCCTCGTGGATGGAGGCAATCTTAGCTTTCACAAATTCGACGCCCATCGAGCGAGCGGTCTGGTAGAACTGCTCATAACCCTTCCCAAAGGTGCGGATGTCCATGTAGTAGATCGTGATGTCAGCCATCGGCAGTGATCCGGATATGAGCATGGCCTGTTTGATGGCGTACATGCAGCATACGCGTGAACAGTATTCGACCCCTAGCGTTTCATCGCGCGAGCCGGCACACTGGACATAGGCGATCGATTCGGGTTCTTTGCCATCTCCGGGCCTCAGGATACGGCCATACGGTCCTGTCGGTGCGAGCAGGCGTTCCATCATCAAACCATCGATGACATTCGGGTATGCTCCCGCTCCATATTCTGCTTTTGCATCACGCGGCGTGGTTGCATAACCGGTTGCCAGAACGATTGTTGTCGCTTGCACCTCAATCGTTTGCGGAGTCTGTGTGAGATCGATCGCTTCAACCGGGCAAGCCTTTTCGCATTTGCCACAAAGCAGGCAGTAATCGATATCGAGTACAGCTGTTTGTGGGACAGCAGTAGAGAACGGGACTCGCACAGCTTTCGTGGCGCTCATATTCAGATCGAATGGATTCGGCAGATAGATCGGGCAGGCATACTCGCATTGCCTGCATCCGGTGCACAAGTCCTCACGCACGTAACGCGGCTTTTGAAGAACCTGGATCATGAAACCGTTTACGTTCTCTTCCACCCGCTCCACTTCGGAGTAGGTAAAGAGCTGGATGCCCGGATGGTGGGCAACGGCCGACATCTTCGGCGTAGTGATACAACTGCAGCAATCAAGCGTGGGGAATACCTTGCTCAGCGCGATCATTTTGCCGCCGATACTCGCCTCACGCTCAACCAGTGCCACAAGGTAGCCTTGGTCGGCCAGATCCAGTGCTGCTTGCATGCCGGAGATTCCGCCACCGACTACGAGCGCATCAAAAGTAATTAATGCCAATTGAATTTCTCCTTCATCATCAGAGTCCGTGGTCCACGGAGTTTTTCAGGATACAGCCATCTCCGGGCTCGCAGCGGCCAGGTCACGCTCGACCGGTCCAATTTCTGCCAGCACATCATTCATCAAGCCCACTTCTTTTAAGAAGGGTTTCGTGCAGACGGTACAGATCGCGGTCAGGCGCAGACGGCGCGTATCGATGCCGGCCTCCTTCATGCGGTCATAGGTTCGGTTGATCAATTGCGCTGTACGCTCTGGACCACCCCGGTAGGGGCTATCCGTGCCGCTGTACATCACAATGATCCCATCGATGCCCTTCTTGAATGACCTCAGATAAAAGTCTTCAGGGAACATCGAAGGGCATTTGACCGGCAGGATGTAGGTATTCGGAGCGTAATCGACGTGCAGCTGCCCAACCGAATCCGCTCCGGCATACCCACCTGAGAGCGTTGCCAGGATCAGGATCTTGGTTTTATCGTGGTTGAAATTCTCTGTCGTCGCCATACAGATCTATCGCCCTTCTCAGTTAACCTGGCTGCTGAACCAACCAGCCACGGCGGCTTACTTCATGCGGCGGATAAACAGTCTGTCGTAGCCTTCGCTGGTAACATCACCCAAATATTCGTGGCCTACTTTCTGGCACCAGCGAGGCATGTCGTTCTTCGTGCCGGCATCGCCTGACCAGATCTCCAAGACCTCGCCTACTTTTACCTCGCCGATGCTCTTCTTCGCTTCGAGCAACGGGCCCGGGCAGGCCATCGCACGTGCATCAACGACCTTGGCGGCAGTTATATTGGCTAAAGCATCATTCGTCATGATCGATCTCCTTGATCTTTAGGATTAGAGCCGGGAAATTGAATACCTAGCTCCGTTTGCGGAAAGGGGATTTCCAGTCCGGAGGAAACAAGCTGACAGGCTGGTCCTTCAATGTGATAGTAGATGGTCTGACCTTGCCGGCGTGAGCACAATATGCCACGCTCGCGCATCAAACGCAGGTGCTGCGATGTAGACTGGAGCGAAGCCCCGACCACTTCAGCAAGCTGCCCCACCGAGAGCTCCTGGTGCTCGAGCGCCCACAGGATGATCAGCCGGCGGGGGTTGGCCAGTACACGATAGAGATCTGCCGTCTGTTCTGCCCAAACCTCTGCTTCCGACATGCTTGTACTCCCGGTCCCCAGCAATTAAGTGATTGCTTAATTGCGGAACTGGTTAAGTTTTACCGCCATCGCAGGCGGCCAGTTAGTGATACTTGTCACAAACAAGATTGGGAACCTGTATAGGTGTCGATAAAAATCCTCTATGAGCTGACGAGGGGAGCGTACTTCCCGAATATCGGTCGGAGAATAAGAATTTCACAGAATACGAGGCATATGAGATAAGAAACCAGCATCGTCGGCATACAGGGACAAGGGTTACGAGCGAGCACTCGAGCCGTCCGGCCCCATAGATTCGGTACGTAAATTAATGGACGGTCACCCTACCCGGCTTCAGAAGTAGGAAGTTCTGCTGGTTAGACTGGTTCGTTGAGGGCAGAGGAAAAAGCGAGCAAGCATCCGTCAAGCGATATCGACACCATTTCGGCTTGCAGCTTTCATCGTTTGCGGCTAGCGCCTATCCAAACCTGACTGCTGCGGCTCCTTTTTCCGGGTTCGCAATGTCAGACTAGGATTCCCGGCTGACCATGAGCAGCGTGATGTCATCGTACTGAGCGGCGTCGGCCAGGTGCTTGTCAAGAGCCGAGAGCAAGGCGCTGAAACGGTCCGCGGGAGAAAGCGGATTGCCTTCGAGCAGTGCCCGGAAGCGCTTGGCTCCGAACATCTCTCCGGATGCATCCTGTGCATCGGGGACACCATCGGAGTAGAGCAGCAGGCTGTCGCCGGGTTCGAGCAGAACGGTCTCGACCGTATACTCAGCCTCGAAAATCGCCCCTACCATGGGACCGGTCGTCTGAATCGTCCCCAGAATGGCGTCACCCTGGAGGAGGTAGGGCGGATCGTGGCCGGCGTTCACATAGCATAATCTACCGCTCTCCGTATCCAGGATCCCGAAGAATATCGTGGCGAACAGGGCGTTCTCGTGGAATTTCGCGATGTAGCGGTTGACCAAGCGGACACCGTGCAGCAGGCAGATCTCGGGTTCCGCGCAGGACAGCGCTTCCAGGTCGTCAGCAAAAGTATCAGAAAGCATCGTAACCCGCAGCAGGCTGCGATAAAGCGCCATGAAGAGCGCCGCACCGACACCTTTATCGGTTACGTCACCGAGCAGCAGCCCAAGCTTGCCAGGCGAAACTTCGAAAACATCATAAAAGTCGCCGGCGACCTCACGTGCAGCCTGGAAATGAGCCTGGATGTACCAGCCCGGTGGCTGCGGGATCGTTTTCGGCAGAAAACCGGATTGGATTTCTCGGCCGATTTCCAGCTCCCGCTCCATTGAAAGCAAGTACTGCTGCTCAAGATCACGCAGCCGCTTCTTCTCCAGGCCGGCGCTCAGACGAGCCTGCAAGATAGCTGGTTCAAATGGCTTGGGAAGGAAATCGGCGGCACCCATCTCGATCCCGCGTACAATGTTTTCCAGGTCGCTGGCAGCGGATACGATCACGACCGGGATAGAACGCCACTCGGCATGCGCCTGGAGCTGCTCGAGCACACTGAACCCGTCAATTCCAGGCATCATCAAGTCGAGAAAGATCATATCAGGAGCAGACTCGCCGATCAGGTCGAGCGCTTGCCGGCCATCGGTGGCGGTAAGAATCTCCAGGCCATCACCAAGAAGCTCTTGCTCAAGCAAATCGAGGTTAAAGGGCTCGTCATCGACGAGCAGTATTCTCGCTGGCCGATCGCTGATGCCCTTTGAATTGTGGAGAACCGGCCGGGTACTCTCGGTCATGTGTCCTGCTCTTTCTTGATAAATCTTTCAATCGTCTTGAAAAGAAGGTCTTCATCTACGGGCTTGGTCAGGTACTCATCGCAGCCCGATTCAAGCGCCCGCTGCCGCTCCTCGTTCATCGCGTGCGCTGACAAGCCGATGATTGGAATCATAGCAAGTTTGGGATTTGCCTTGATCTCCTGTACAGCCGTCCAGCCGTTCATAACCGGCAGTGACATATCCATCAGAATCAGATTTGGTTTTTGCTGTTCTGCAATCGCAACCCCGGACATACCGTCGCTAGCACTGACCAGCTCGTACTTATCCTCCAGAAGCTGGATGAGCAGCTCGAGGTTCAACTCGACATCCTCCACGATCAGGATCTTCTTCATGACCCCTGCTCCTGCACGACGTTATCCCCTGCCCCCGCCTGCCGGTTCTGCAGCGCTGCCATAGTCTGCTGCAATTCACCCAACAGCCGCTCCTGCTCAAGGCCATTCTTCTTGATGATTCGCTCGACACGCCCTTCAAGCAGTTCGAGTTCAGCCGTGGATAGCGTCTTTGCAGTCAACACGATGACGGGGATCTTTCGCCCGGCTCCACGCAGCGCCTCGAGGAAATCGAAACCATCCATGAGCGGCATCATCAGGTCGAGCAGGATGACATCCGGCGGCTGGCTCTCGATCGCGGCTAGTGCTGCCTCCCCATCGGGCGCGGCCTCGATTTTATAATGTGCGGACTCGAGCAGCTGGCGGATCAGGTCAGAAATATCCGGATCGTCATCGACAACCAGCATTCGCTTTTCAGAATCGGATTGGCGATCGGCGTTGATGCGCTGCAGGGCAGCCTGCAGTGCGCCCTCTTCCAATGGTTTGACCAAGTACTCGTCCGCACCAAGCTGGTAACCCAAAGCCTGCTTGTCGACGATCGTCAACAGGATGACCGGGATCTTACGCGTATCCGGGTCAGATTTTAGCTCATGCAGCACCTGCCAGCCGTCCTTGCCCGGCATCATGATATCGAGCGTAATCGCAAACGGCTTCAGCTCATGCGCCAGCCGCAGGCCTTCCTCTGCCGTGCAGGCACTGACAACCTGGTATCCCCGCTCCCCCAGGTTTTCCTGCAGCAGATCATGGACGTAATCATCATCATCGATTGAGAGAATTACCGGCTCACCGCTGAGGGTATCGACCACTTCTTCTCGAACAGGTGGCTGGGGTTCGGCGGCCGGAGTTTCATTGAATTGAATAGGGATCGAGAGTGAAAAGGTCGAGCCCTCGCCCTGGATGCTGCATGCTGTCAGATCGCCACCCAACAGCCGGGCCAGGCTGCGGCTGATCGAGAGCCCCAGGCCGGTACCGCCGTATTCACGCGTCGTGCTCGAATCAGCCTGCTGAAACTCTTCAAAAACGCGTTCGACCGAGTCGTGCGGGATACCGATACCCGTGTCGTTGACATCGACCCGCAGGGTCCCGCCATCCTTCCAGGCGCCCAGTACGATCTCGCCCTGGTGGGTGAATTTCGCTGCGTTGCTGAGCAGGTTGATCAGGATCTGCCTGACCTTCTCCTGGTCCGTGTGGAGCACCGGGATGTCGGGCATGATGTCAGCCTTGAGACTTACGCCTTCCCGTAGCAACGGCTGGCTCGTCCCAAGAATCTGGTCGACCAGGGGTGACAGTTCAAAGATCGAGGGTTTGACATCGATTCGGCCAGATTCGATCTTGGAGATATCGAGCACGCTGTTGATCAGGCTGAGCAGATGCTCAGCGCTCACCAGGACCTTATCCAGGTTCTCCAGCTGCTTCTCAGGCAGGAGATCCGCCCCCTTGCGGCGCACGATGCGAGTGAAACCGATAATTGCATTCAACGGCGTACGCAGTTCATGGCTCATGTTCGCTAGGAACGCGCTCTTGGCCTGGCTGGCCTGCTCGGCTACCTCCCTCGCCCGCTGCATCTCGGTCACATCATGGTAGATGGCGATAAATCCGACATAGCGTCCATCGACTGAAACCGGCAGCCCCGAGATGTCCACATCCACCAGTGAACCGTCCTTGCGGGTGCGCCTGGCCAGGACATGCACCTGTTTCTCCTGCAGTGCCTTATCGGAATACCTCACTGCTTCGTCGTGGAGTTCCTCCGAACGTGCGACGAGATCGTCGACGTTCCGGCCGAGGGCCTCCCCTTCCGAGTATCCGAACAATCGCTCCGCAGCCGGATTCCAGCCAGTGATGTTTGCCTGCATGTCGAGCAGAACGATTGCCGCCGGGCTGTTCTCGATCACAGCTTCGTAGTACTGCTTCTGCCGCTTGATCTCTTCAAAAAGCTGTGCATTCCGAATGGCGGCCCCGACATTGGCCGCAATCGTATTCAGCAGTCGCAGGTCACCCTCGTTAAATCGCCCTTCCTGGCTTGTGCTCTGGACGCTGATCACACCCAGGCTTTGCCCGCCGATCCGAATGGGGACTCCCAGGAAGGACTGGGCTCTTTTACCGATCAGCGTAATACCCAACTCGGCGCGGCGCTTGTCCATCTCGCTGTTGATGAGAAGCGGTTGGCCTGTCTCGATGATCTTCCCGGTCAGCCCCTCCCCGCGCGGGAGAGGGATCAGCTCTTCTCCGTGGGTATAAGGAAAATTGATGATGTCCGTCTCGCTGTCGAGCAATGCCACGTAGACGATATCTGCGTCGAAAGTCTGGCGGATTTGCTCCCCAATCAGGTCAATCAGGACTTCCAGGTCAAGCTCCGCCACCAGCGCCTGGCTGACGGTGTTAATGGAAGCCAGTTCAGCCGCACGCTGCTCGGTTTCCACCAGCAGGCGTTCCGTCTCGTCGAACAGGCGCGCGTTCTCGAGCGCAACGCTCATTGAATTGGCCAGCGTCTGGAGAAGCTTTAGATCGTTGCTGTCGAATGCATAAGGTTGGTAGCTCTGGACGCTGGCTGCCCCAATCGGTACACCGTTACGGAAGATGGGTACGCCGAGGAAGGACTGGTTCAAATCCTGGCTGGAACCCGGGGAAGCGATATGGTATGCGCCAAATGCATCCATCTCCTCGGCGGTATTCATGTGCAGCGGTCCACCGGATTCAATGATTTCTTCCGCCAACCCCTTACCATAGGGTCGGGTCGTCATCAAATTGGTCACGCCCTTGTCAGCGTAGTAAGGTGCCAGGATATTCTTTTTATCTGGATCGTGAAAGGCGATGAAGGTCGTATCTGCCTTGAAGATCTCACGGATCTTCTCCCCCACCAATTCGTAGATAGCCTGCATCTCCAGTTTAGAGGCAAGGGCCTCCTGCACGCTGTTGATGATCTGCAGCTCCGCCGCGCGCTGCTCGGTTTCAGCCAGCAGTCGCTGTGTTTCGTCGAAAAGACGGGCGTTATCAAGCGAAATGCTCATCGCATTGGCAAGCGTTCGAAGCAGGCGCACATCCGACTCGGCGAAGGCATCTTCGTGATCCACATTTTGAAGCGAGATGCTTCCCACAACATCCTCACCCCGGAAGAGCGGGACGAAGATGGCGGAAAGCGGCATGTCGCCCGCGGGCAATACCGGATCTTCGCCGGTTAATTCATTGACACGCCTGCGAAAGTCGGAATTGATGACGATGACCTGCTTCTCTCGCACCAGCATTTTTCCCAGGGGTGTTAAAGGATACGGGGGAATCTCGGTACGTTCCCCCTTTTCGAACACATAATGTTCGATTTCCATCTCCAGCTGGAGATCGTATCCCCTCAAAACCACAACCTGAGCATCGAAAGTTTTGCGAATGGTTTCGCCGACCAGCTCGTAAATGGATTGCATGTCGAGCTTGGAGGCCAGCCCCTGCTGCACACTGGTAATGACGGCAAGTTCGGCATTGCGTTCTTCCGTGACTTTAAGCAGTCTTTGGGTTTCATCGAATAGCCGGGCATTCTCGAGGGCTACACCCATGCTGCCGGCGAGAGTCTCTATCAACCGGACATCAGATTCGCTGAATGCATCCTCTTTATCAAGGTGCTGAAGGCTGATGACCCCGGTGACTGATCTTCCATGCTTCAGCGGAACCCCGATCCATGACTTCGCCGGTTCACCCCCGCCGAGCCAGGTGTTATCGTATTCCGCTGCTGTTTGCCCTACATCCCTGTTAAGGACCATCGTGCTGCCAGATTCCACGACGTGTTTCCTGAAGCCGCTCACGATCCACGGTTCGATCTCATAGCGCTCGTCGCGTTCGAGGACATATCTCGGCAGGAAGAGTTGCTTCTCAGCGTTGTAGCTGAGAATGTCAACGACCTGTGCTTCCGGGAAGACCTCGTGCAGTTTGCCGCCGATTGCATCGTAGATCGCCTGGATGTCCAATTTGTCAGCAAGCGCGGTTTGGACGCCATTGATGATGGAAAGTTCTTCCGCACGTTGTTCGGTTAATTTGAGCAGCCGGGCGTTTTGCAGCGCCACGCTCATGCTGCCAGCGAGCGTTTCGAG
>Ga0315534_1000894_pt1 | contig 20925 bp, 16 predicted proteins | sample SalMarSW160240MG_FD_203094 | JGI IMG/M metagenome (GOLD analysis project Ga0315534, IMG submission 203094) | Salt marsh sediment microbial communities from the Plum Island Ecosystem LTER, Massachusetts, United States - Salt Marsh Sediment SW1602-40 ... | reverse complement strand
TGGACTGTGTGCTTTTGAACGGAAGGCCGCCTGTATGGACGAATGATGACATAGACAAAATAAGCCTGAAGGATTTTGACGTTATCAACACGAAAGGCAAGGTAGTCGAGCTTGCCTTTGATACAGAGGGATTTTCGCAGGAGGCTGTTCTTTCCCTGACCGGGCGTATCGAGGGGACGCGTATCAGCAAGGTTCCGTTTCAGTATCCGGGGATTAACACCTTTCGTCCGATGAATGAAGGTTCGGCGTTTTACACCTACAGGCTAGGGACGAATGACGGGGCACTGAATCCTGACGGTGATCTGAGTGAAGAAAAGCTCGGGAGGCCTTTCTTTGCCGAGTACATTCCGGTGGGCTCGGGGCATCCGCAGGGAACTACCTACGGCTGGGTGGAAAACGATGATAAGAACCTGTACGTGGCGATGGATTTTACCTCGGATAATACGATGGACGGTAACGAGGATTACACGAAGGTGTACGCGAAAACGCCAGACGGGTTGAAGGAGTTCAGGGTCTCGATGGATGATCGGAAGTGGGGAATACCGGGATTTACATATACAGACAGGGTTTCATACCAGCACAAGGTGTATGAGTATGCGATTCCCCTGAGAGAACTGGGTATTGGAGCAGGTAATACCACCGGCAACACGATTCAGCTCGCATTCGCCGCGTACGGCACAGCGAGCGCGGGGGATTACGAACCCTGTGTTGCCTATGATTCAAACCATAACCGGTATTTAACGGTTTATCAGAATTTTGATGCTGTTAACTACTACATCTATGGTATATTTCTGGACACCTCCGGTAATTTGATAGGAGACCCTTTTGTTATTTGTTCGGATGTAAGTGCTAAATATGATCCGTCCATTGCCTTCGATTTTGTAAACAGCAGGTTCCTGGTTGCATGGGTGGATGAACGCAGCGGTGGTAGTTACGATATCTACGGCCAGCTCATCAATGCGGACGGTACACTTTACGGTACGACCGCAGACACAAACTTCGCGGTCTCAACTGCCGCCAGTGACCAAAACAACCCGTCGGTAGCCTTCGATCCTGCGAACAGCAGGTTCCTGGTTGCATGGCACGATTACCGCAGCGGTGGCAATAACGATATCTACGGCCAGTTAGTCAATGCGGACGGCAGCCTGTACAAGACGACCGCAGACACAAACTTCGCAGTATGTAACGAAACCAGTGACCAAAACAGCCCGTCGGTAGCCTTCGATCCTGCGAACAGCAGGTTCCTGGTTGCATGGCACGATTACCGCAGCGGTGGCAATAACGATATCTACGGCCAGTTAGTCAATGCGGACGGCAGCCTGTTCAAAACTGCCGCCGATACTAACTTCGTAATATCCAATGCAACAGGCGAAAAGATAGTGCCTTCGGCAGCCTTTGATTCTTTAAACGGCAGGTTTTTGGTGGCATGGGAAGACTTGCGCGACGCCAGCGCCGACATATACGGCCAGATCGTCAATACCGACAGCTCCCTGTACAAGACAGCAGCAGGTACTAACTTCGTAATATCCAATGCAACAGGCGAACAGATAGTGCCTTCGGCAGCCTTTGATTCTTTAAACGACAGGTTTCTTGTTGCATGGGATGACGCTCGAAGTGGTGACGATATATACGGCCAGATCGTCAATGCCGACGGCTCCCTGTACAACACTGCCGCCGATACTAACTTCGCGGTCGACACCAGTGCCAATGTTCAAAGATACCCGACTGTCGCCTCCAATCCGTTCTATGGAAATTATCTCACGGCCTACGAGGATACCGATGGAGCAGGCTCGTATTTCATTACTATTTCCGCAGTAGGCACACCGAACCCCGCGCAGGGACTCCTGACCTTTCCCATCGGCATGGACAGCGGCCTCACCCCTGAAACCGGGTCTGTTGGCGATACCTTTACCTTCAAGGTCTACTACTGGGGTAAAGGAGCACCGAAAACAGCCGAGCTGTGGGTCGATCTAGACGGCGACGGGAGCTATACGGCCGGTTTGTCATTCCCTGTGATCCCCGTGCCGCCGAATATGAAAATAATGGCAATCATTGTAACGGCGCTTTTCGGAATGGCCGGTGCCCTTGTACTCGGGATTGGAAGACGGAGACCCGTCTTCAGGGCGGTTTCTTCGATACTGTTCTCTATCTTCATCGCGGCAAGTATATTCACCGGCTGCTCGAGCGGTTCGAAAGAGGAACCGGTGTCGGAGCGCTTCAGCATGACTGAAGCCGACACATCCGATACCAACTATCTCGACGGCAAGCTCTACACACTGAGCTCAACGCTCGATATTACGGTAAGCGGATCATACACCTACAAGTGTATGTTCAACGACTGGAACGGCTCGGCCTCTATTGGGGCCCCTGCCGAGGAGAGGGTTATTACCATCAAATAGGCCGGTTTTGTGCTGAAAATGAAAAAACTTCTACTCGTGTTGACGATTCTGGCTCTGCTTCTCATGTCGAGCACCCCTGTCATGGCGGCTGATACCCTTTTCAGTGTAAGCTGTGACATGTTTCTGGGCATTCGTCTTGGGCTGGAGTCCCGCTTTAACAATAACAGAGGTGTGAAGGCGGATTTTGGAGCTGCGTTCTACGGCCTATTCCTGGCCGACGCCTTCTATGTCATCTATCTGCTGCCGGAGGACCATCGTTTCCGGCTAAATCTCCTCCTGGGTATGCCGACGGCATCCGCACCGATGACATTGGAAGCAGCGATGGTCTCCTTTGGGGCATCCATGGCAGGCGGCTACCGTTTCACAGACAATTTCAGCATGGATTTCAGGTTGGGCGCAGGCTTTCCTCTTTTTTTTGAGCCGGGGGAAGATGTGATCCGGCCTATTCGAATGCCCCCCTGCTTTATCCCCTACCTGTGGCCGGATATCGTATTGGGATTCAACTTCACCCTGCCTTCTTTATAGCCTTTGTTCCGCCCGATTGCGGTTGTTCGGGTCAGGGTATATCGTTGTGCTTCAGCAGGTTTCCCACAGATTGTAAGTTTTTAAACAGGCCCCACTGTTTGATTTCATCGAGGGGCGGCTCTTCACTCCCCCACTTCCTGCTCGGGTACCAGGAGAACCTGCCCGCGGTATCCGCGAGCATCTCGGCTAATTTGAACGGGGCAAGCACCGCATCTATGACCGGAACGCCGAGAGCATCCTGCATCTTTTCGTGAAACCCGAACTCGATGGTGCACCCTAATATCAACACCTCTGCATTGTCCTCTTCCACCGCCCTTTTGCCCCGGTCTAAAAGTATTTCTTCCGTACGGTTCTTGTCAGCCTGAAAATCATAGACACCGAGCCCTAAAGAACGCATAGAGGCGAGATGATCCCCGTACCCGTACAGGTGCACGTTCTCCTCCATCTTCGGTATCCATTTCTCCCTGCCCACGAGTACAGAAAACCTGTTTCCCAGATGCGACGCGAATACTAGCGAGGCCTGGCAGGGCGCAACGACCACAGCCTTTCCCGAGACCTCCCTCGCCTCACGAAGCCCGAGGTCGTAGAAACAGCCTATCACAACTGCATCATACTCCTTCGAATGTGTGTACACGATATTCACGATGTCCGAAACGACGAGCCCTTCATAGGCATGGTACTCCAGGTGCATGGGTCTGCCCTCGGGCAGGGAAACAACATCGACTTCTGTGTCGGGGCGCGACGATTCTTTCAGTATCTGCCCTATATAAGCATCGAATCCGGCAGTTCCGACTGGGTTTATCCATAGTATACGCATGCGTATTCCTCCTTAATTATCCACGATTCCCATAAAAAATGCGGCTGGTTGAATGGAACGAATCTGTCCGCAACCACGGTATTATCCGGATGTAAACCATCCAGATAACATTTGAATTCATAAACAAGCAGCAACACGTGACTCCCCGGGCGATCAACCTCTTTTCTGGGAGAGTTTTTTCACCTCGAATGTTTTTTCATCCACCGTCACACCGTAGTACTTTTCGGCCGTTTCCGGAGTGATAAACCCGTTTTTAAGGTCCTCGATAACATTCTCCACCGGGCGCTTCAAGGGGTTGCCGTATCCGCCGCCGGTACCGGTGATGAGCCGGGCGGTATCTCCCTTTTTCATGTGGTACTGCGCCGCCTTTCCGAACACCTCCGGTTCTCTGCCGTCTGCAAAAAACATCTTCGTGTAGTTTTTCGATCCCTGGTTTCCCCCGGACATTCCCCACGGGAGGAATTTGAATCGACCGAACGTGCCCGTAAACCACGATTCGTCTGCCACGATACGGTAGTCCCGCACGAGCCCGCGGCCTCCTCTGAACTCGCCCTCACCGCCCTCGGCGATATCATACCCGTACCGGTCCACTAGAATACCATACCTTGTCTCAGCTACCTCAATCGGAATGATATACGTCTCTCCGTCGCCCACACACACGAGTCCCGCCTCACCGTCCTTGTCCGCGCCGGCTCCCCATCCGCCTGCCTGCGGCTCAACGAGAATAAAGAGCTCTCCGGTATCCGGGTGAATCCCGGAGAGCACCACCCCGCAGACACTCAAGAAATGGCCGGCGGGGAGCTTGCGCGGCATAACGGGCGCCATCGCCTTCCAGATGAGATCAGCAGCATACATCATTGTTTCCCAGTAGGTCGAAACGGATGCGGGTTTTTCACAGGTGAAGATGGTTTTGTCCGGACAGATCACCTCGAGCGGCCTGAAACACCCCTCGTTCGCAGGGATGGAGGGGTCGGTCAGGGCAATGAGTATTGCGCGCGCTGATGAGTACAGCCCTGTCCTCGCAGCGTTTATCGGCCCCGGCACCTGCATATGAGACCCGGTGAAATCACAGACGATGCTGTCTTCGGATACGGTTATCTTCACCTTTACCTCAAACGGACCGTTTCCCACACCGTCGTCGTCTATAAAATCCGACGCCTCGTACACACCCGGAGGTATCTTTTGTATCTCCTGACGTATGAGCCGCTCGGAATGGTCCATGAGGGTATCGACTCCGGCGAGCACCCTGTCGACACCGTGCTTGTCACACAGCTCCTGGAACCGCTTCTCCGCTATACGGAGTGAGGCGGCCTGGGCGTACATATCGCCGATCGACATGTCCGGGGTCCGGACATTTGCTCTGATGAGATCGATGAGCGCCTCGTTCACGACTCCCTCGTTGAATATCTTGATGCAGGGGAACTGCAGCCCTTCCTGGTAGATCTCGGTCGAGTTCGTTGTCCATGAACCGGCAGCCATGCCGCCGACCTCGGTCCAGTGCCCCTTGTTCGCCGAAAAGGCGACGATCTTCCCGTCGTAGAATATGGGCATGATAAGCGAAACATCGGACAGGTGCGTGCCGCCTCCCTCGTACGGGTCGTTCGTAATGAGTATGTCCCCCGGCTTTAGTCCATCCTCGCCGAATTTTTTGAGAACACTCCGAACACCGAAGTCGAGAGTGCCTAAAAAGAGCGTCACGCCGTTTCCCTGGGTGATGAGCCTGCCTCTTGAGTCGGTGAGGCCCGTCGCGTAGTCGAGCACCTCGTAAATAATCGTGCTCATGCTCGTTCGCTGCATGGTAACGAACATCTCGTCTCCAACCGCGAGAAGCCCCTCCTTTATTATTTCAAGTGTAAAGGGATCTATGTTGTTTTTAGCCATTTGAATCCTCCTCAGTCGATGTTCTCGATATGCAGGAAGCCGTATTCATCGCGTTTCATGCGCTGGTCGGGAAATACGACGGTGGTCGATGCAGGCTCTTCGATGACCATGGGGCCCTGCACGTACTCGTTCGCGGGAAAACGGTCGCGCTCGTATATCGGACTCTCATGAAATCCGAGCTCGTCGAAATTCACGTTTCGAGTCCCCTTTTTCGCCTCTTTCAGAGAAAGACCCTTCCCGTCGATTTTATTGAGCTCCGGTTTCTCAACGGTGCCGAATGCGGTGAGGTGATAGTTTACCAGCTCGATCGGTGATTCGAGGCGGAAGGTATACGCATGCTCATGAAGTCCGTTAAACCGTTTGTTTATTTCGGGAATTTTTTCGGCTGTTATCCTGCCCGCGGGAAGAGGCACCTTCACCGTGTGTTCCTGCCCCATGTACCGCATGTCGGCAAAACGCTGAAACACGACCCGGTCCTTCGTTATATGCTGTTCCAGCATGAGCTCCATCGCCTGCTCTTCCATACCCGTAAAAAACGATTCGACTTCGGCGGGGTCGATCTGGTCTGTGCGGCGTATCAGCGTTCTGATAAAATCCTGCCTGAGATCGGTGACGAGCATTCCCCAGGCGGAAAACACCGCGGGGTTTGTGGGAATCACCGCCTTTTTCACGCGAAGCTCACGTGTAATCGCGCCGGCATGCATCGCACCGCCGCCGCCGAAAGCCACTATTATAAAATCACGCGGATCGTACCCGCGGCGAACGGACACCAGCTTGAGTGCGTTTATCATGTCCGAGTCGGCAAGCCGTATCACTCCCATGGCCGCATCCTCGGTACTCAGATGAAACGAGTCGGCTACCGGCTGCATCGCCTTCGTTGCGAGATCGACGCGAAGCGGTATCTCTCCACCCAGGAAATAGTCGGGGTTTATCCTTCCGGCAAGAACATTGGCATCGGTCACAGTCGGCTTGTCTCCTCCCCACCCGTAACTTGCCGGACCGGGGTCTGCCCCGGCGCTCTGGGGCCCTATTCTCAGGGCACCCGCGCCGTCAACCCAGGCGATCGATCCACCCCCCGCCCCGATTTCGACTATATCGATGGTCGGTGCGAGAATGGGGTATCCGGCAAAGGTTCTGCTCCACTCTATCTTATACTCTGTGGTAATGCGCGGATTACCGCCTTCAACGAGCGAGGTCTTCGCCGTGGTACCTCCCACATCGAAGGATATGGTGTTCGGCTCACCGAGCATCTTTCCGATTACCGCGGTTCCGATCACTCCGCCTACCGGGCCTGATTCCACCATGTTTATAGGAGCCTGTTTTCCCCTTTCGAACGTGGCAGTTCCGCCGTTTGACTGCATGACGTGGTATACCCTGCCCATACCCAGGCTGGAAAGACTTTTTTCCAGGTTATCGAGGTAGGATCGCGTTGTGGTGAGCACGAAGCTATTGAGCACCGCGGTGTTTGTACGCTCGTACTCCCGCCACTCCTGCGTTATATCACAGGAGAGGGTAACCGGAATATCCGGGGCGATTTTTTTAACAATCTCACCGCATCGCTTTTCATGGGCAGGATTTGCGTATGAATGAAGAAAACAAACGGCGATAGCCTGGATATTTTCTTTTTTAAAATACTCAATCACCTTTACAACATCATCTTTGTTCAGGGGGACGAGCTCTTCACCCTTATAGTTGACCCGCTCCTTTACTTCGAGGCGGTACTGCCGCCGGACGAATGGTTTGGGCTTCGTATAGTACATGTTGTACAGGTCCGGCCTGTTCGCACGGGTGATCTCGAGCACATCACGAAATCCCTCGGTCGTAATAAGCCCGGTCTTTGCCCCCTTCCGTTCCGTGAGCGCATTGATAACGATGGTGGAGCCGTGCACAAAAAAACTCGTATCCGACACCCGTATTCCCGCCTTCTTGATTGTTTCTATCACACCCTCAGCGAAGTTTTGCGGTGTCGTGGAGGTTTTCGATACACCCATCTCACCTGTTTTTTCCTCAAGATACACAAGGTCTGTAAATGTGCCGCCTATATCGCTTGCCACCCTCATGTGTAATCCTCCCTGGCCTGTTATTATCGGATGTTTAAAACCATATTCAGAAGAATTCCAAAGCGTTCGTAATGAAATTATCCTTTCTGTTCGCCACACCAAAAACATCGATTACCATACACGAAACTGCATGGTATGTCAATTGAATTAGACAGGCTCCAACCAACTTCAGTTTTTTGTTGTCATCCGGCTTGCCGCATAGTATGCTCATGCCATGTCAAGCCTCGTCTGGATAGAGCTGGATGCGCAGGCACCCGGCCACAACGTGAATGAAATCCGCAAAGGGGTACAAAGGGATGTTTTGTTCTGCGTGGTGGTGAAGGCGAATGCATACGGCCACGGTGTTCGACAGATAGTGCTGCTGTTTAAAAACACGGACTGGTTTGCGGTAAACTCCCTGGAGGAGGGCCTCGAGCTGAGGGAGATCGGGATACAAAAGCCGGTGCTTCTGCTCGGCCATGTGCCGATATCGCGGCTTCATGAAGCAGCTGAAGCAGAGCTCAGGCTCACGGTTTTCAACAGAGAAACGATTGCCGCCCTGTCGAAAATCAATACCGGTGGCACACCGGTACGGATTCATCTGAAAATCGAAACCGGTACGGGAAGACAGGGTATACTCCCTGAGCAGATCCCGGAATACATTCGTGAGATTCATAATACCGACGGGGTCATTCTGGAAGGGGTTTCGACACATTATGCCAATATCGAGGATACGCTGAACGACGACTATTCACACCGACAGTTGACAACCTTCAGGAAGGCGCTCGAAGAAATAAAGAAACTGGGAGAAAGTCCCCCGATCATCCATTCGGCTTGCACGGCTGCGGCAGTTCTCTTTCCCGAAACCCACTTTTCGATGATCAGGGCCGGTATCGGCGTGTACGGTCTCTGGCCCTCAAGGGAGACATTTCTCTCCGCAACCATGAGAGAAAAATCGGTGCCTGACCTCAAGCCTGTGTTGACGTGGAAGACGCGTGTGGTCCAGCTGAAGAGTCTTCCTGAGGGAAGTTTCGTCGGCTACGGCTGCACATACCGGACGACACGGAAAACCAGAGTCGCGGTTTTACCGGTTGGGTATGCGGATGGGTATGACCGGTCGCTCGGTAACACCGCCTATGTGCTCGTCAATGGGAAACGGGCACCCGTAATAGGCAGGGTATGCATGAACCTTACTATGATCGATGTAACGGACATTCCGAAAGTGACCCTCGAAAACGAGGTGGTGCTTCTCGGCCGATGGGGTAATGAGGTCATTTCTGCTGAAACGATGGCGGGCTGGGCCCAGACCATCAACTATGAAATCATCACCCGTATAAGCCCCTTTCTTGAAAGAAAAGTCGTGAACAGCAAAGGCTGGGTACAGGGCTGATCAGTGAATTTATCCAGTCAGCGTATACACCAGTCAGCGTATACGGTTGAAAAGAAACATTGACATTTGTCTTCCGGGGCATCACTGTATAGGGGGTACAGGCTCTTTTACCATACGTTTACAGTTCATTCCATGTGGTCCGCCCACTCAGTCCGTTTTCTGTATGCCCGGGGTTTTGTCTCTTTATATCTGAAACAGGAAGTACGGCTGAAAACCCCGTGCAAATCTGAATCAAAGAGAGGAAAACAATGTCAAGCAGCTCTTCATCATCAGGAGGAAAGAATATAACACCCATGGTCGTCCTGGGCATATTCGTCTTCATCATTCTCATATTCTTAATATCAACGAGCTTTTACATAGTAGATCAGAAGGAGCAGGGGGTCGTCCTCCGCTTCGGCAGGTTCAACCGGCTCACCGAGCCGGGCCTGCACATGAAGCTCCCCTTCGGTATAGAGAGGAGGTACAACGTACCCACCCAAATGGTTCTGAAGCAGGAGTTCGGGTTCAGGACTACCAAGGCCGGGATTACAACGGTGTATTCTGAGATTGATTATCCGGAGGAATCGATCATGTTGACCGGCGACCTCAACATCATCGATGCCGAATGGATCATTCAGTACCGTATCGTCGATCCGGTCAAATGGCTTTTTGAAGTGGACAACCAGACGAAAACTATCCGTGACATATCACAGTCGGTGATCAACCTGCTCATCGGCGACCGCGCTATCCTCGATGTAATCGGTGCTGAACGGGCGAACATCGAGCAGTACGGTCAGGACATGATGAACGAGCTTTTCAATAAATACGATCTCGGCATCAGGGTGACCACGGTCAAGCTTCAGAACATCGTGCCGCCAAAGGGGTCTGTGCAGAATGCATTCGAGGATGTAAACAAGGCGATACAGGACCGGAGCAGGCTCATCAACGAGGGAAAGCAGGCATACAACGAGGCTATTCCCCGGGCAAAAGGTGAGGCGCAGCAGCTCATCGAGCAGGCCGAGGGATATGCGGTTGAGAGGGTCAACAGGGCAGAGGGAGATGTTGCCCGGTTTTCCAAAGTGCTCAACGAATACAACAGAAACCCGCAGGTTACGAGAACCCGCCTCTACTATGAGATGTTTGAAGATGTGTTCAAGGAAGTCGAGAACACGGATCTCATCGACAAGAACCTCAAAAACTTCGTTCCCTTCAAATCACTCTCAGGCCAGGGAGGTGTAAAATGAGAAAGCTCATAATTATTTTAACGGTTGTCGTCGTAGCGATTCTCCTCTTTCTTGCTCTCGGCCCACTGTACACAATCGAGGAAGGTCGGCAGGCAGTTGTGGTCCGTTTCGGTAGAATAGTCGAAGTAAAAACCGAGGCCGGTCTCAAGGTTAAGCTCCCCCTGGTAGATAAAGTGAAGCGGTACCCAAAAAAGATCCTTTCATGGGACGGCGAAGCGCAGCGCCTCCCCACGGAGGAAAACCAGTTCATATGGGTCGATACAACAGCACGCTGGAAAATCAGCGACCCGCAATTGTTCTATGAATCGGTCGGTACCATCACCCAGGCACAGTCCAGGCTTGACGATGTCATCGATTCCGAGGTGCGAAAGATCATATCGAGAAACTCCATCCGCGAAGCGGTGAGAAACTCAAACGTTATCAATGAAATAGAGCGCAAGGATGTGTATCTACCCTCCTCCGAATCGACCGAAGAGGAGGGCGTCTCCGAATCGATAGCGATATTTTCGAAAACCGTCTATAATGAAATCGAAAAAGGGCGAACCGTGCTCTCCCGCGAGATGCTCGAAGAAGCGAAGAAAATCACCCCGCAGTACGGGATCGAGCTCATCGATATCGTAATACGCCAGATCAAGTACTCCGACGACCTGACGGAAAGCGTGTACAACCGCATGATCAAGGAGAGAAATCAGATAGCGCAGGCATTCAGATCAGACGGGGAGGGCAAGAAGGCAGCCTGGGTTGGAAGAAAGGAACGGGAGCTTCGCTCCATTCAGTCGGAGGCGTACAGAAAATCCGAGCAGATCAAGGGTGAGGCCGATGCAAAGGCGGCAGCTATCTACGCAGAGACATACCGAAAGAATCCGGAGTTCTACACATTCTGGAAATCGATCGAGAGCTACAGGAAAATGCTTCCGAAATTCAGGAAGACGCTGACGACTGATCCCGATTATTTCAACTACCTGTACAATATACAGGGTCGGTAATGAGTGAGGTTTTAGGAGAGTTCTTCTATTTGAGGAAATAGCAACACCATCCAGTCAGGGGTTTACAGCAGGGGCATTGCCTCCGGTGAGCGGCCTGTTCTCTGCGTCAATCCGCAGGCTGTAAGTTGGGGTTATTCTGATGCTTCACGTCCGGATAAAATCCTGATACAAAGCATTCGGATATTATTCAAACAGCTGCAGGTTATTGAGATATGTCCGATAAAAACCCCTGTCCCTTGTAAGCATTCTATCGGCCTGTACCTCTGCAAAGGCCCCGATTAAGAAGTTTGTAATAATTCTTGTCCGTCCTTTTTTTTCCATGGAATACTTTTTCCAGTACTGTCCCGCAATATACGCCGCTTCTCTTGTAACAGAAAGAACCTCGATATCGAGCTTTTCAAGTGTGGCATCGAGCAGTTTCCTGTTTTCAAATTGAGGAACAAGCTCCGCATACACGACTGTACAGATGACCAATGCTCCCCTTCCATACGCCCTTTCAAGAGCCGACAGAGAGCAGTCACCAAACTCGGGGTCCGGGAGGAAAATATCAAGCAAAATATTTGTATCTATTGCGGTTATCAATTAACTTCCCCGTATTTTATCTATGTACATGTCTGTTCTTTCATGCTTTTTGAGCAGGCCGAATACCTCGCGAAAAGGAGATACCCTCGCGGTTTTTTTCACAATGAGGAGTCCCTCTTCTTTGGGAAGTATTTCGAGCTCAGTATTCTTCGTGATTCCGTAAAGCTCTCTGAATTTTTTTGGGATTGTAATCTGGCCTTTTTCCATTATTTTCATACTTTTTTACTCCGAAAGTAATATTGATACATTCATACTAAATTTATCATAATTTTGTTACCTGGTCAATATTTATTTCAAAGTGCAAACATCGTTCAAATTTTTTTTTGGAGGTTTATAGAGGATTAAAAAAATACGTGTACGTACGTTATATTCACACACTTCACTATAGCATCTCATTGAGCAGGTCGATGTAATCGCCGAGAAGCCTTGTAATCAGGAATTTTTCCCGCACCATCTCACGTGCGTGAGCCCCGACTTCACGCGCAAGATCGGGATTCTGCAGGAGTTCGACAATCTTTTCCGTAAAGCCGCATAGGTCCTTCGGTTCGAAGAGAAAACCCGTTTCACCATCGCTGATCTGCAGGGGGATACCGCCGACATTGGTGGCAACCACCGCCCTGCCTTTCCACAGGGCCTCGGTTACAGTCAGGCCGAACCCCTCCCTGGTCGACTTCTGAATCACGACAGAGGCCGCCCTCTGCAGCACATTGACGAGAATGTTGTTTTCTATGATAATGAGGATGACCTCTCCCTTCTCAACCAGATCATTCGCCCGCTGTCGTACTTTATCGTAGATCGCAAGCCCCTCGGGGTCATCTGTCGCCATGCTCCCACAGAGCACGAGACGGCAATCCACTTCCTTTCTCACCCGTTTGTATATCTCGAGCACGCCGAGTGGATCCTTCCATTTGTCGAACCGCGAAATCTGCGTGATAATCGGCTTGTCAGTTGGAATACAAAATTTTTTCAGATACTTGTCGATATCCTTCTGCGACAGATCCATGTTTTTCGGGGATAGAGGGTCGATCGCCGGCGGTATTATCTTTTGATCGACCGGGAGGTTCTCGCTCTTATACTTTTCGTTCGAGATAATCACCTTGTCGTAACGGAGCATAAAACCCTTCAAGAAGTCCCATACCTCCTTATCCGGGTTCGAAAGGTCGATGTGGCAACGCCATACCCACGGCTGCATTTTCTTCTGATACTTGATAAGGGGGAGGGGCTGCGGGTCGTGGATGATCACGCAGTCGTGGTCGATATGCGTGTACACCGAAAAACTTTCATTCGTCTGTTTATACAGTGTACGCTTTATCTTCGAGAGATTCATCTTTTCTCCCTGAAGCGCGTTGTGGAATTTTTTCGTTATAGTGAAAAAATCCGGATTCCCGTGCAGTATCCGCCATCCTGCATCGACGCCGATATCGTTCATGAGCGGCACGAGCGAAGAGAGTATCTCGGCCACTCCTCCCCCCTGAGAGGTGGAGTTGATGTTGAGGATGTGCCTGCCGTTCATCCTGCTTGCCCTGTGATAGATATCATACAGAACTCTGTCCCCGGAAATCTTCCGGTAATTGTCAAGACTTTGCATTGGCAGCAACCCGGCTTTTAAATATTTACAGTTGAAGTAGAATAATACAATACTACCTGTAGGTCAATCAAAGTTATACAACGAAAAATACTATCACTTACTATTCAGTTTTCAGGAATGCGCAGTTTTCTTCAGGGAGGAAGGGGTTGACCGAAATCCCGGATGCTATCTCGAATCCCGCGGGTATCGTCAGTTTTGGCAGAACCTGCAGGTGCCAGTGGAGAGAGCGTTTATCAGGTCCATCCGGAGAAAATGAGTGGATAATGTAGTTATAATCAGGGTCATCCAGACTGTTGTACAGTCTTCGTAAAACATGCCTCAGAGCATCGGAAAAATCGCGTATCTCGGGTTCTTCTAAATCGTTGAAGCTGCTTTTATGGGTTTTGGGCATGATCCACACTTCAAACGGCGTCTGCGCGGCAAATGGCACTATGCATAGGAAAAGTCCATTTTCATACAAGACCCTGACCTTCTGTTCTTTTTCAAACCTCATAACCTCGCAGAATACACAGAGCCCTTGCTCTTCAAAATACCGTCCAGCCTCATTCACCAGTTGCTTCCGTCTGTCCGAGAGGGAAGGAATCGCAATAATCTGGGAATGGGGGTGGATGAGAGATGTCCCCGATCGAGCACCATGGTTCCTGAAGATGTAGACCTCGAACCCGGGGTCTTTTTTCAACAATTCATCATACCGGTCGAGGTAGGTTCTCACAACCGCTTCCACCTCTGATTCTGACATTCCCGAAAGGTCTCTGTCGTGAAAAGGACTTTCAATCACGACCTCATGGCAGCCGTACCCTCCAGATACCGTATAGGGGCCAATATTCCGAACTTCCCGGCCGGAATCGGGTATCACGATTGGAAACTTGTTTAGCACCACTCTCGTCCGCCAGGGTGTGGATTTTAAACCGGAATCTCCGGCACCTGCTTTTTCAGGGTCCGCAGAAACAGCGCTTCCTCCCGGAGTGTCCTGGGCAGCGTCGGTATCTTCGACCGGCGACTGCATCTTGCCGGAAAATAACGTCGTCGGGCGCTCATGAATAATCGGTGGGAGCAGATGCTCGTTTCCGGGACAGAAGGGACACTTCGCGTCATAAGAAGGTATTGCCATTTTTCCACTTTCAGAGATGTGAAAATCATTGGGCCGTTTACCCCGTCCAGTCGCAAACAATACCCACTGCTTCGTAATAATATTCTGCCGCATCTCGTGCATCAGATCTTTTCCCCGGCAATTTCGGCAAGAAGGTTTCTCGCATCATCAACATCGAGCAGACTGTAATGTGCTTTGGTCGCCCCGAGTCCTATTTTAATGGAGTAAGCATCAGAAGGCAACACTTCAAAGGTATCCTCGTCGGTAACGTCATCTCCTATCGCGGTAACAAAATCCCAATCAGTTCCTGAAAGCCAGTGCATGGCAGCTCTCCCTTTATTAACGCCGGCTGTCCTGACCTCCATCACCTTGTTCCCTTCGAGCAGTCCGATATTCATATTTTCCGTGAGGTTGAGAAGGGTCTCCCTGAGCTCCGTAATACGAACAGACGCAAGATCCGGGTCAGCCATCCGGTAGTGCCATGCGAGCGAGTAGGGCTTTTCTTCGATCAAAGAACCGGGGGTCCTGTCCATATACAGTTCGAGCACCGGCCTGATCGCCTCTTTCCACTCCTCCCGGAGGACCTCCATTTCGATTTCCCCGTGCCCCCTTTCTCTGATCCATACGCCATGTTCGGCAACGAGCCCGACATCCAGGTTCCCGAACCACATTGTAAGTGTTTCCCTGTCCCTTCCACTGATTATAACCACCTCGTTCTTTTTGTCTCCGGCAAGTTCTTCGATGATTGAAAGAAGCTCATGATCCGGCTTTGCCTTCTGGGGTTTTGACACGAACCTGACGAGGGTTCCGTCATAGTCAAGCAACAGAAGGCGTTTCTCTGCAGTGCAATAATCGTGCAGCAGTTTTTTCCTTGCAGAGCCGGTCAGTTTTCTGACATACAACTCTTTCTGCTGTTCGTATACCACCTCGAGGCGCTCCAGAAAGTCCACTGCCCACCGTTCAACATTGTACCGCCTGATCCGGTTCTGCATCGCCCTGTTCCGTTCTATCTGTTCATCGAGTGGCATCTGCAGAGCCCGGACGATGGAGAAGGCGACCTGTTCTATATTGTTGGGGTTGACAACGACCGCTTCACTGAGCTCATGCACGGCTCCTGCCAGACCGCTCAGAATGAGGACACCGCCACTTTTCCCTCTCGCAGCAATGTACTCCTTCGCAACAAGGTTCATCCCGTCTCTCAGCGGCGTCACGAGCGCTATGTCGGCCACACTGTAAAGCGAGGCGAGCGTATTGAACGGCAGGGAACGGTACAAATACCACACAGGTATCCAGCCCATTGTACCGTACTTGCCGTTTATCCTTCCCACCTGCTCATCGAGCTCCTTTTTCAGCTGTGCATAGGTTTCAACACCGGTTCTGGAGGGCACAGCAACAAGTATAAGCGTTACATTGTTGTGACAGCTGGGGTTTGTTTTTAAAAAATGATCAAATGCAGCAAGCCTGCGTAAAATGCCTTTCGTATAATCGAGACGATCGATCGATATAATCGTTTTCCGACTGCCTAGCTTTTTTTTAAGTTTTTCAACCTCTCTCTTTACCTTCGGCGTCTCTCCTGCATGGGCATATTTCTCGTAATCAATGCCCATGGGAAACACCTCGGCTTTCACGATACGGTTTTCTATGAGGAGCTGACCGAGTGTATGATCGTATCCCAAAATACGCCGCACGCTACTGAGAAAGTGCCGTACATAATCATAGGTATGGAATCCGACCAGATCCGCTCCGAGCAGCCCCCTGAGGATTTCTTCACGCCATGGAAGCAGACGGAATATTTCGAAGGAAGGGAATGGGATATGCAGGAAAAACCCGATTTTCGCTTCCGGAAGTCTTTCCCGTATAAGCCTGGGCAGAAGCATGAGCTGGTAGTCATGAATCCATACCGTATCTTCCGGGCCTGCGCTTTTCAACACTTCATCACGGAACTTTATGTTCACACGTTCGTATGCCTCCCACAGGTTTCTATCATACACCGTGTAATTGGGAAAGTAATGAAAAAGCGGCCATACTGTCCTGTTACTGAATCCATGATAAAAGAGTTTAATGTCCTTTCTCGAAAGAGATACCGGGCAGCTTTGAAAATCCCGCATGAGAGATGACGTCATTTCTTCCTGGTTCTGCGCGCTCAAAGAATCACGTGCAAGCCCGCACCACCCTATCCACAGACTATTCTTCGACTGATAGACGGAGTTCAGACCCGTCGCAAGACCGCCCACACTCTGTTTGAAGACAATCTGTCCCTTCTTTTTCTCAACCGTTACTGGAAGCCTGTTCGAGACAATGATCAGCCGCCGGGTGTCGGTGTTCTCCATATGTTCCCTCACTTTTCACTAACTGTGAACATTTTTCTGAAACGCGCTTACGCTTTCAATAGCCGTGACAGCATCTTCTCGAGGTTGTACGCGGCGCTGATAAGGCCAAGATGGGTAAACGCCTGGGGAAAATTCCCGAGATGCTCCCCCTGCGGGCCGAGCTCTTCGGCATAGAGGCCGAGATGACTCGCATAGCCCAACATCTTTTCAAAAATAAAACGGGCCATAGCCACATCCCCAGCCCGGGAAAGACACTCCACATACCAGAACGAGCACATACTGAAGGTTCCCACTTCTCCGTTGAGTCCGTCGGAGTCTGCATCTGCTATACGGTACCTGTACACAAGGGAATCATCAACAAGATCGTTCTCTATTGCCCTGAGTGTCGACAGCCAGCGGGGGACCGTATTTGTCATAGAGATATACAGAATCCATGAGCTCGCCGTAGATGTCGAGCTGAAGCTGTCCGTACGCGCTGTTTCCGATTCGTATTGGGCTCGATTTCATATACCCTTCAAAATGGGACAGTGTTGTCTCTTCGAGTGTACGGCTTCCGTCGATGCCGTACATGATCTGCAGAGATCCGTCCGGGTTGAGTTCACTACAGCGATCTTCGATCCAGCGCATAAACGCTGCCGCTTCTTCGGTATACCCGAGACATATGAGGCCGTACAGGGTAAACGAGGCATCCCGTATCCAGGTATAGCGGTAGTCCCAGTTTCTTTCACCGCCCACCACCTCTGGCAACCCGAATGTCGGCGCAGCGACGAGCGAACCGTAGGGCTTCGAGGTAAGGAGCTTGAGCACGAGGGCCGAACGATTGACCGTTTCACGCCAGCGCCCCTTGTAGTTGGACATTCCTATCCAGTGGTGCCAGAAATTGACCGTCTGTTTGAAGGATTCGGAAACAAACCCGGGAGCCGATGATTCCGACCTGCCGATGCTCTGCGCCTCCTCCAGCACAAAAGCCATCGACTCTCCCGCATTCAGCGTAAAATTCGAAACCGTCATCCGGTCCACGATTTTCAAGGGCGCCTGAGTTCGAAGGAAAAGGGTAACTGGGTTGTACCCCTCTGAAACGAAAAACACTCCTTCATTGTTTTTTCTGATACTGTGCCCAGCGCGCCCATAGTCGAACCGGGGATCACACACCATATTGCAATGTATCGTCTCCCTGACCGCCTTGATCCTCCGCACGAGCCGATGCTGATGCCTCGATTCCTGAACAGGCATGAAATCCGAAAGCTCAGCAACTCCTTCGTTGAATAAAAAACGGGTAAGGAGTACATTTGTATCCGGAAGGTAGAGCTGCGTGTGGCGCCCCCCTTCCATTGACGGTGCAATCTTGAAAAAGCCGCCCTTTTTACTGTCGAGAAGGGCTGCAAATATCGTCGGCGCATTGAAATGAGGGAAGGCCATGAAGTCAATCGACCCATCCATGCCCGCCAGTGCCACGGTGTTCAAATCACCGATTACACAGTAACTTTCGATTGGCTTATAGGGCATGTCACATCCTCTTCTTAACAATTTCTCCCTGTGATACCCACGCTGTATCCCATTCAAGTTCTTCCCAGAGAAACACGTACACTTTACGCAAAAACCAGGGGCGGTATCCTATATTAATGAAAATAAGGTATAAACCGCACACGGAGTAGGATAATTGGGGTGAACAGTAAATAGATTACAATATAAAGAAAAAATCAAAGGATCGGTGTAATTCGGCGCTTATAGGTTATTCATTTTCAAGAGAAGTACAGATCAACCAGAGAATTCCCGGCATCGGGACTGCCGATCATGGGAAGATGCCTGATCCGCATCGTGTTTTCAAGGTTGGCGATATCCTCTTTCGATATCTCCTTGAGATCACCCATAATCAGAGCCTGCAGTATCGAGATGGATGACGTTTCCAGTATATCGGTTAGCTGAAACGCCCTTTTAATATTTCCCGGGCTTATAATCACGAGACCGTGGCTTTCCATGAGAAATGCGTTGTACTGTTTCATAAAAGGTTTGAAATTGTCTGCAAGACGCTGCGTCAGCGGCTCACCGTAGGGCACAACCGGAACAGGTCCGACCTCCACAACCGTTTCAGGAAATACCGGCCGCATGAGCCAGTTCTTACCCTTTGTAATCGCAAATGCACTGGTATACGGGGGGTGGCAATGTATTACCGAATTCACATCAAGACGGTTCCTGAAAAAGTTGAGGTACATCGGTGTTTCACCGGTCGGCCTTTTTGTGCCCTCGATGACGTTCCCGTCAAGATCGATAAATACGAGATCCTCGGACTTGATATCGGCTTTGTACATCCTGGTCGGTGTAATCATAAGCAGATTATCCTCAAGCCGCCAGGAAAGGTTTCCACCATGGCTCGTTACGTACACCCTCTCGCTGAGCATTTTGCATACCCATAGAAAGTCATCTGCCTCTTTGCGATATTTTTCAAGATAGCCCATAAATCTCCCTTCTTTTCGCTGTAATCCTTAAAAAGCGATGTGAATCCCTCTGGGGAATATCGCTTCGCGGCCGATCCTTGGCAGGATACATCCCCCCGGGACTGGGTATCAAACAGTAACTTGCTCGAAGTTACTTAGAAGCCCAATCATTCGGAGGTTTCGTGCCCGGTAATCAAAGCCCCAGTCTGATTTTCAGTCCCTCCCGGCATTTTTCCGGGCCCTGCACCTTCTATCGCCCTGAAATACCCTGAAATGTCCTGTGTCTGACCGTGACCTACACCTTCTGCATAGCCTCGTTCTTCAGGGTGTTGTACAGATCGTAGGCCCTGTCAGGCTTCTCGTTTTCATGCACAATGGCCTGTATCGCCTTCATCATTGCAACCGGTGCCTCTGACTGAAAGATGTTTCTTCCCATATCAACCCCTGCCGCACCCTCATCGATCGCCCTGTACGCCATTTCCAGCGCATCGGGCTCGGGACGCTTCTTGCCGCCCGCTATAACAATAGGCACGGGACATGCTGCCGTCACCGTTTCGAACCCATCATCCACATAGTAGGTCTTAACATAATGAGCGCCGAGCTCGGCGCACATCCTGGTCGCCAGCCGGAAGTATTTCGCGTTTCTCTCCATGTCTCTCCCGACTGCAGTTACGGCCATAGTGGGGATCCCGCAGCGAAGTCCCATATCAACAAGCCTCGTCATGTTCACCACAGAGCGCGACTCATACTCACCGCCTATGAAAACCTGTATTGCGGTTGCGCATACACCGAGCCGGATAATGTCTTCGATATCCATTGCAATCTGTTCGTCCGAAAGCTCCTTCAGTATGCTCGGTCCTCCGGATGCCCGTATCACAACCGGCTTCGTAACGGATGGAGGAATGATACTTCTCAATATTCCCCGCGTGAGCATCAGCGTGTCCGCATAGGGAACAAGCGGAAGGATATTGATATCGATCCTCTCTAAACCGGTTGTCGGGCCCTGAAAATAACCGTGATCGATGGCAAGCATAATAGTTCTGCCGTCCTTTGGATGGAATATGCGCGAAAGCCGGTTTTTCATACCCCAGTCAAGCTCGTTTGACCCTTTCAGGAAAAAGAGCTCGGATTTCTGCTTTACCTCGAGATGAAAGTTTTTTCCTTCCTTGTCAGCTTCAGGCATTGACTCCTCCCCCTTTCATTGCTTTTTGAGATATATTGTGCGGATACACCAATATGTCAGTTTAAATACATAACCACATGCAATATACTGCCTGCATTGCAGCTCATCAAGCGCCAATATAAAGCACGGGGTAAAAATGTAAGGATTTTTAATAAAAATAAGTTAACACGGGAAATATTTAATATTACATATATAGGGCACAGATTCCGAAAAGAGGAGCGACATAAATGAAAGCAGCAGCATTTTTTGGAGTGAAAGACATTCGAGTAGTCGATGTGAAAAAGCCTGAGGTGGAAGACGATGGGGTCCTTATAAAAATGAAGGCGTGCGGCATCTGCGGGTCGGATATGCACGTGTATAATTCCGATCTTCTTACAAAAGACTCGACAAAAGAAATGGACGGTTATAGAATCATCGGCCATGAATTCACCGGTGTAATAGTAAAAGTTGGAAACAA
>Ga0315534_1000892_pt1 | contig 20943 bp, 17 predicted proteins | sample SalMarSW160240MG_FD_203094 | JGI IMG/M metagenome (GOLD analysis project Ga0315534, IMG submission 203094) | Salt marsh sediment microbial communities from the Plum Island Ecosystem LTER, Massachusetts, United States - Salt Marsh Sediment SW1602-40 ... | reverse complement strand
CCAACCTGGTTAAGGGGAAAAAAAGAGAAGCTGAGACAACAGTCTGGCTGGTTCCGGGCTCCAAACTGGTCGAACAGCAGATCATAAGTGAAGGGCTGGATAAGATTATGGAAGAAGCAGGTTTTGAATTGAGACAACCCGGATGCTCAGCCTGCCTGGCAATGAACGAAGATAAAGTACCGGCAGGAAAATATGCCATCGCCACATCCAACCGGAATTTTGAAGGGAGGCAAGGTCCCGGAGCAAGAACCTTTCTTGCCAGTCCCCTTGTGGCAGCGGCTGCAGCGGTAACAGGAAAAATCACCAATCCGGCCGATCTGGTTTAATCCACCAAAGAGCGGATGAGGATCAAATTCCCTGCCCCTTGGGGCGAAAACAAGTTCCATTTGATACCCCGTCTGCTTTTAGCGTGGTAGTTCATTTTTTATTACATTCACTGAAAAGTTCTATGACAGAAAAGGGAAAATTTATCACCATCGTATCAACCTGCGTCCCGATACCGGTTGAGAATATAGATACCGACCAGATCATTCCTGCCAGGTATCTGAAAGCAACAAGCCGTGATGGTTTTGGAGAAAACCTCTTCAGGGACTGGCGATTTCTCCCCAATGGAGACCCCAATCCGGAGTTTGTGCTCAATATCCCTGCCTTTACAGGCAGGATCCTGGTATCCGGCAAAAACTTCGGTAGCGGTTCAAGCAGGGAACACGCTGCGTGGGCAATTTATGATTACGGATTCAGGGTGGTGGTTTCCAGCTCTTTTGCAGATATATTCAGCAACAATGCCCTGAATAATGGACTGCTCCCTGTCCGGGTTTCTGCTCCATTCCTCCAAAATCTTTTTGAGGAAGTGATGTATAATCCCGGGATTCTGGTTAAGATTGACCTTGTAAAACAGGAAATTTCAATTCCTGACAGGGACAAGAGTGAGTGGTTCGATATTAATCCTTACAAAAAGAGCTGTCTGATAAACGGTTACGATGATATCGACTACCTGTTAAGCATAAAGAAAGAGATAACCGAATTTGAAAAGAAGAGCCTATGAATTGGAATGTTGGCATATTACCGGGTGATGGCATCGGGCCCGAAATTATGGAACAGGCGAAAAAAATCCTGTTGGCAGTAGAGAAAATGGGGAACCATGCGTTTCACTGTGAAGAGGGGTACATCGGCGGAGTTGCTATTGATCGAACAGGGAATCCTTTTCCAGACGAAACCTATGAGTTGTGTAAACGATCCGATGCGGTATTGTTTGGTGCCATTGGAGAGCCAAAATATGACCATGATCCAAAAGCAAAGATCAGACCAGAACAGGGACTTCTTGCGATGAGAAAGAAATTGGGACTGTTTGCTAATATCCGACCTGTGAGGAGCTTCCGTTCACTGGCACAAAAATCACCACTGCGAAGCGACCTGATTGACAACATTGATTTTGTAGTTATCCGGGAATTGACGGGTGGTATCTATTTTGGTGAACCGCGGGGCAGATCGGAAGATGGCAAAACAGCGTTTGATACCTGCCTCTATACCCGGGATGAGGTGCATAGGATCCTTGAACTTGCTTTTACTTATGCGCGGAACAGAAAGAATAAGGTTACGGTTGTTGACAAAGCCAATGTGCTGGCTACATCGAGGTTGTGGAGAGAAACGGCACAGAAACTCCACGCAGAAAACAGTGATATTCAAATGGAATACATGTTTGTTGACAATGCAGCCATGCAACTGATACAATATCCGAAACAGTTTGATGTGATTGTGACAGAGAATATGTTTGGAGATATCCTCACCGATGAAGCCAGTGTGATTACGGGTTCACTGGGATTATTGCCTTCGGCATCGGTTGGTTTACTTACATCGGTTTTTGAACCGATCCATGGCTCTTATCCGCAGGCAGCAGGTAAAAACATTGCCAATCCGCTGGGCATGATCCTCTCAACTGCCTTGATGCTGGATGTTGCATTTAACCTGCATGCCGAATCTGATCGCATTGTTGAGGCTGTTGAGAAATCACTGGAAGAGGGAGTTGTTACGGAGGATATTGCTGATCAAAAACCCTACTCAACCTCGGAAGTGGGAGACTGGGTAGCAGGTTATATTCAGCCGAAATGATATTTAATTACTATTTTTAATGTTTAATTTTTCCATAAAGACTTCACATTATGGAGTTACAATTTCCTGCCCTGAAAGATGTGGAACTGGCGCGTCAGAGAATTCAACCTTATATCAACCTGACACCTGTACTTACAAGCCGGAGTATTAACAGGATCACCGGGTCAGAAATATTCTTTAAATGTGAGAATTTCCAGAAGGTAGGTGCATTCAAATTTCGGGGTGCAACCAATGCAATATTCTCCCTGTCTGATGCTGAAGCGGCCCGTGGAGTAGCCACTCATTCATCCGGGAACCATGCTGCTGCGCTGGCACTGGCAGCGCAATTGAGGGGGATCAAATCCTATATTGTGATGCCGGATAGCTCACCAAACATCAAGAAGCTGGCAGTGAAAGGATACGGTGCAGAGATCACTTATTGTAAATCCACACTTGAATCAAGAGAAGAGACGTTACAGCGGGTGGTAGAAAAAACAGATGCTTTGTTTATCCACCCCTTTAATGATGTTCGTGTGATCAGCGGTCAGGGCACCGCTTCAATGGAGTTGCTGGAGGTGGTGGATGACCTCGATTATATCATTGCCCCGGTCGGGGGGGGGGGAATGATCTGCGGAACGGCTACTGTTATTCATGAGAAAAAACCACAGATAAAGGTTATTGCAGCCGAACCTGAAAATGCGGATGATGCATACCGGTCATTCAAAACAGGAACCCTGCATCCCTCTGTCAATCCCAATACCATTGCTGATGGATTACTCACATCACTCAGCCCCTTAACCTTCGGGATAATCCGTGAGAAGGTTCATGACATCATCACTGCCTCTGAGGATCAGATCGTTGAAGCGATGAGAATGATCTGGGAACGCATGAAGATCATCATTGAGCCATCCTCGGCAGTCGCACTTGCCATCGTGTTGAGCAATCGAGAGCGGTTTAAAAATAAACGGTTGGGAATAATGCTCACCGGCGGGAACGTAGACCTTGACCACCTGCCTTTTTAAATGCCAAACCTGCAACTTACCGGAAAGTGGTCTGAATAATCAACACGTACCGCTTCAAACCCTCCGGATTGCAGATTGCGACTGTGTAATATGTAATCAATCCGGTAAGAGGGGAACATTCCGGAATACGTATTACCAATGCCCAATCCCGATTCAATGAATGCATCCACCAGATCTCCCTTGATCTTATGGTAGGTATAGGAAACCGGTGTGTCATTGAAATCACCGCATACAATAACCGGCCAGGGCGATTCACGGATGTGACCGGAAAGGATTTCGGCCTGGTGAGCCCTTTTGCGGAAAGCATATATCAACCGGGAGGAAATGTCTTTGATTTCATTCACTGTCTCTTCCTCCCCCGAATTTAGCATCTTCATCAGGTCATACTCTCTCTTCCGCAATCGGATGGACTGCAAATGGGTATTGTATATCCGTATGGTATCGTTGTGAATTTTCAGGTCGGTAAAGATCGCCAGGTTGTGTGTGCCGGGAAACCTGAGTTCACCCCTGTTTACAATCGGGAAAATACTCAGCGTGGCAATCCCATACTTACCGCTTAAACTACTGCCAATTGAATAGGCAATATGCGAATAACAATATGTTCCGGTTCCATCCTTGCGGGAAAGGGAGGAAATATCCCCCTCCACCGGTGTATAGATTTCCTGAAGACAGAGAATCCCGGGATCGGTATCTTCGATCAGGTCAAAAATCATCTCCCTTGCAGCAGGATTATCGGACCATTGATAGAAATTAAACAAACGCACGTTATAGGAGAGAAATGCAATGGACTCCTGCCGGACAAGTGTGTCTCCATGGATAGTATCATTGCTACTTTCAAAAGGATCTCTCTTCTCAAAAAAGGGAATTTGAATAAAATTCCGGATGTGCCCTGATCCCAGAAGTATGGTCAAAATAGAAATTAAAACGAATTTATTCTTCCGAAAGATCCACAGGATAACCATCAACAGATTGAGGAGTAACAGGATGGGGTAAGCCAGACCGAAAAAAGCAAGGAGCCAGAAATCCTCCGGACTGATATATACAGATAGATATGCCAGTAGAAGAGATCCTGCAATAACACAATTCAGGAGGAGTAGCGTTTTTTTTACTGCTTTTTTCAAATGATACGGAATGGAACAAGACTAATTTACGAAACGTCGGGGGAAAAGGGATTTAACCGGGGATAATTTTTATTAACGGTAATATTTACAGGATAAGCGGCACTTTTTGGAGTAGGAGAGTGATTATTTACCCGAAAGGGGCCTATTTATTACTGGCTTTGAAGAGTGTCTCTTTCTCATCTTTGGTCAGGCTCTCATACCCTCCCTTTGAGATTTTATCCAGTATCCGGTTTATCTCTTCCTGTTCCTGTGCCTTTTTCTTGTTGTACTCATAGTCGGTGGTGGATTTCTTATGCGTCACTTTCATTTTTTCCCTTGGTTTGAGAAGCGTGACAACCTGATCGATTAACCGGTTGATCCATTTTCCGATATCTGTACCTTTCCGGTATTGACTGGTGTATATGAATCCAAGGATAGCCCCTCCGATGTGGGCAATTTTCCCTCCGGTATTGGTGGAAAAGTCAAGCACTGATGTGACAACAAAGATGATAATCCCGATGTATTTTATTTTGACGGGACCAATGAACATAAGATAAACAGTATGGTTGGGAACGTAAGCAGTAATAGCGATTACTACAGCGATCACAGATGCAGAAGCGCCCAGTGCCACCGATTCTGTAACCACACTTTTAAAAACAGGAAACAGATTGAACGATATGATGTATAGAATAGCTCCGGTAATTCCCCCCAGAAGATATACACTGACCAGTTTTTTCTGATCCAGGTATTCCAGAAAAATCCTTCCAAACCAGAATAACCAGAGCATGTTGAACAGGATATGAAGGAAACCTTCGTGCAGGAACATGTAAGTAAGCAGGGTCCATGGTTTTCTTATCAGATCAGGGAAGGAAGCAGGAACAGCAAACCAGCGAAGCAATGATTCGAAACCCTGCGGTGTGTTAAAGAGGATAAAGAATATCTGAGCGATCTTTACCGCAAGAAAAACGCCAAGATTCAGGTATATCAGTTTTGTGAGTGTACTCCCTTCTTTGAAGGATGCCTTTATTTCATCAATCAGGTTCATCTTCTCATGCTAATAGAACTTTCCACGATCTCTTTTCCAAAACTGGATAAGCAGAAATCCGAACAACATGCCTCCCAAATGAGCGAAATGTGCGATGTTACTGCCCGGTTGTGTGAAGGCTAACCACAATTCAATGCCTCCATAAATAAGAACAAAATATTTCGCTCTTATGGGGATTGGAGGGAACAGTAACATCAATTGGGTATTCGGGAACAGCATACCAAACGCCAGCAATATTCCAAAAACTGCTCCGGAAGCTCCCACTGTTCTTACATTCAACAGCAAATTCATTTGCCCCATCAGTGGGTCGACAAAGTTTTGATTTTGGCTGAATATGCGGTAGCCTTCAGAAAGAACCATCTCTATTTGCTCCTGGCTCATCTGCGCTTCAAGCGATTTATACTGAATGTACAGAACCGTCATATGAACGAGTGCAGCCCCCAGACCTGTAATCATGTAGTAGATGAAGAATCTCCTGGGTCCCCAGACACTTTCCAGAACCCGCCCAAACATCCAGAGTGCAAACATGTTGAAGAAAATGTGCATGATTCCGCCGTGCATGAACATGTGGGTCACGAACTGGTAGGGCCTGAAATATTCTGATTTGATGTGGAATAGTGCCAGGTAGCGTGACAGGTCAAACCCAAATGTTCCCTGCATCACGAGGGTGGCAAGGAACAGGATCACATTGATCATGATCAGGTTCTTAACAACCGGCGGGATCGCTCCAAATCTTGTTCGTTTGTAATCATTCATACGCTTTCCGATTACCTGATATACGGGTTTTTATTTCTGCAATACTCGAGCCAAAGATATAAATTCCGGAAGAAAATGCAGTATTGGACAATTTGTCAGGTTTTAAGCAGATCTTCGATCTCATCAATAGCAAGGATGGTCAACACGGGTTTCCCGGATGGAGAATAGTTTGGGTTCTCGCAGGCGAACAGGGCATCGATCATATCCTGCATTTCCTCACGGGATAATGATTTTCCATAAGGGATAGCGGAGGCTTTTGCCAGGGATCTGCAGATCTTCTCTTTCGTGCCTTCTCTGACATCTGTCCCGGTTGATTTATACTCTTCCAGCAGCAGTTCAATCATCTCTCCGGGGTCGTTGGTGGCTGCATTGGACGGGTATCCATTCACCACGATGGTATGATTCCCGAGGTCACGAATATCGAATCCGAGGCTACAGATATCCTCCAGTATTTCCAGCAGTACAGCGTGATCCGATGCATTCAGCTGTATGGTTTGAGGGAACAGGTTTTGCTGGGCAACGCCGAATTTTCCCTCCATGGAACGCAGGAATTTTTCATAAAGAATTCGTTCGTGTGCCCTCTTCTGGTCAATGGTCATTAACCCCGATTTCACCGGACAAAGAATGAATTTATTCTTTAACTGGATGAAACTCAGTCCCGCTTGTTTCCGGTCTGTTTCAAGGGTTGGCTGTGTGGCTTGTTTTGATGGGTGGGTGTTATTATCCTTTTCAAGATCATGATACAGTTTCTCCCAGTTGGTCAGGTTTGCCTTCTCAAATCGTGACCTCCTAATATTCGTGGGATAGGTTTTTTCGTCCCCTGCAAAGGGGTTATAATCAGTGTTAATTTCGATCGTTGGGGGGTGAACCTCCTCTCCCTTTTTTGCCACGGGAATCTCAATACTTCCGTCTTTGTCAAAATCAAGTGAAGGGACGATGTTGAATTTTCCCAGTGCTTCTTTTACCGAGGCAATCAGTATTTGCCAAATGGAGCGTTCATCCTCGAACTTGATCTCAGTTTTTGTCGGGTGAATATTGATATCGATCGTTTCCGGGTCGGCTGACAGGAAAATGAAATACGAGGGGATGGTTTCCGGTGCCAGAATCTGGCCATACCCTTCCATTACTGCTTTGTGAAAATAGGGATGCCGCATATACCGGTTATTCACAAAGAAAAACTGTTCTCCGAATGTTTTTCTGGCAAACTCCGGTTTCCCGATGTATCCGTTGACTTTTACGATTGATGTGTCTGTATCAACCGGGATCAGGTAGTGGCTAATCCCTTTCCCGAACACCTGGATCAGCCGTTGCCTGAGATTTCCAACATGCAGGTGGTAGACTTCCGTATCGTTATGGTGCAGGGTGAAAGCAATATCCGGGTGTGAGAGTACAATCCGGTGAAATTCATTGATGATGTGCTTGAGTTCTGTTGTATTCGTTTTCAGGAATTTTCTCCTTGCCGGGACATTATAAAACAGGTTCTTTATCGAAAAATTTGAACCCTGAGCACAACTACAGGCTTTTTGTTCCTCAACTTCTGATCCGTTGATGAGGATGTGGGTACCCAGTTCGTCTTCTGACCGGCGGGTTTTAAGTTCAACCTGTGAAACGGCAGCAATGGAGGCGAGTGCCTCTCCCCTGAAGCCCATTGTCCTTATGGCAAACAGATCTTTGGCTTCACTGATCTTGGATGTTGCATGCCGTTCAAAAGAGAGTCTTGCATCGGTTTCGGACATCCCGCAGCCGTTGTCAATAACCTGCACCAGCGACCTGCCCGCATCCTTGATATTGACCTTTATTTCCGAGCCTCCTGCATCAATAGCGTTCTCCAATAGCTCTTTCACCAGGGAGGCAGGTCGTTGTATTACTTCGCCAGCAGCAATCTGATTGGCAACGGAATCAGGCAATAATCGAATGATATCGGACATCGACAATCTGTGGATTAAAAGAAAAAGAGAAAATAGGAGATGAGCAACAGGATTAGAATGATGACTACCAGGCGTATGTTGGAATGTTTCTGCATCCTTTTTTGTTTCCGCCTGAAATAATTGCTCATCTGGCCTTTCCGGATTGTGGGCCTGTATGCGTCTCCCTCTTTAACACCCATCTCCATCTCGATACTCCGTATACGCTCCTCCAGGTTTTCCTTCTGCTCATCATAATACCTGGGAATGTAATTGAAAGGTTTTGGTTTTGGTGTTCTGAAAAAACTTGGTATGGCCATACTCTGTTTTTTTGCAAAGGTATTGATTTTATCTTTTGTTAGTCCAGTTTCTCTCCGCAAAACCGGCAATATACAGCATCTTCTTCGTGACCCTCCTTCAGGCAGCTGGGACAGCATTTTCCGGATTGCTTTTCAGCCCTCTTTTCCCGGGCAAACTCAGCAGTCACAATTCCGGTAGGTACTGCAATGATAGCATAACCGAGGATCATTACAAAACTGGCAATGAATTGTCCCAGGTTAGTAATGGGTGCAATGTCTCCATAACCAACGGTTGTCAGGGTGACGATAGCCCAGTAGATCCCTTTGGGTATACTGGTAAACCCATTTGCTGCACCTTCAATCAGGTACATAATGGTTCCGATGATAATGACCAGTGTAAAGACTGCAAAAATAAACACACTGATTTTTTCCCGGCTTGCTTTTAACGCCCTGATGATAACCGTTCCTTCGTTGGTATACCTCGACAATTTCAGGATCCTGAAGATCCTCAGTAAACGCAATGCCCTGATGACAACAAGACTGCGTGTACCAACGAGGAATATACCCAGGTAGGTAGGAAGAACGGACAGGAGATCGATAATTCCATAAAAGCTGAAAATATAGGATAAGGGCTTTTTCACTACCATGATCCGAAGGATGTATTCAAGGGTAAATACAATCGTTACCACCCATTCAATTCCCCTCAGAAGATCACCAAACCGGGATTCATACCTTGGAACGCTTTCCAGCATTACAACCAGGATGCTGAAAAGAATCACAAACAGCAGTGCAACATCAAATGTCTTTCCCGCTTTTGTGTCCGATTCAAAAATGATATCATATAGTTTTTCTTTCAATGACTTGTTCATATGCATGCCATATTAATATGAATAAAAATACAAAGTTTTTTTCATACTCACGTGGTGACTCCTTGAGAGACTACGCTTACCATGCCTTACCTACTCACCGGGTGACTCCGAGTCACCCGGTGAGTAAAGTTTTCACTTATCCGCAATCTTTTGTACATTTGATCAAACAGATTTCTTCGTATGGATTTTTTTGAAACAATATTTACAGAGGCAGGAAAGGTATTGCATGACTTTGTTTCTGATCCTGCCAATCTGGAGGATCTTGAAAAGGCCGGGAGCAAACTGGTTACTTCCATCCGTGCCGGGAATCAGATCATTACCTGTGGGAATGGTGGGTCGATGTGTGATGCGATGCACATGGCTGAAGAGCTGACCGGCAGGTTTCGTAATGATCGTCCTCCCATTGCAGCCATTGCAATTTCCGATCCCGGCTATTTAAGCTGTACGGCAAATGATTACGGCTATGAACGGGTTTTTTCACGGTTTATCCGGGGAGTGGGTAAAGCAGGGGATGTTCTTGTTGCCATCAGCACCAGCGGGAATTCCCCAAACATTGTGGAAGCGGTAAAAGCAGCCCGTGAAAAGCAGATGACCGTTATCGGTCTGTCGGGAGCGGATGGAGGTGACATGGCAGAATATTGTAATGTAATGATCCGCGTCCCTCATTCAGGATATTCCGACCGGATACAGGAAATACATAGCATGATTATTCACTCCCTTATTCAGTATATTGAGGAAAACATAACTTAATTCCAACCCAAGCATGCTTGTCAAAACCTATGGAAGTGCGGTCTACGGGATTAATGCAACCACCGTTACCATTGAGGTTGATGTTTCCAGGGGAATCCGGTTTTTTCTTGTTGGTCTTCCGGATAATGCAGTGAAAGAGAGCCAGCAGCGTGTTGAAGCAGCCCTTCGTGCCAACGGTTCGCAATGGCCCGGGAAGCAGGTTGTGATCAACATGGCACCGGCCGATATCAAGAAAGAGGGATCTGCATATGACCTTCCAATTGCCATTGGTATCCTTGCCGCTAATGAAGAACTGAATGCAGATAAGCTTGACAAGTATGTAATCATGGGAGAACTTTCCCTGGACGGGGCAGTACAGCCCATTAAGGGTGTATTACCCATAGCCATTCAGGCAAGGGAGGAGGGTTTCAAAGGGTTTATCCTGCCAAAACGGAACGCCAGGGAAGCAGCCGTAGTGAACAACCTGGACATTTATGGTATTGATACGATCCGGGAGTTGATCGATTTCCTTAATGGAGATCGTGAACTGGAGAAGACCGAGGTGGATACCCGCAAGGAGTTTCTTGAAAATGTGGATAAATATGAAGTGGATTTTGCCGATGTCAAAGGACAGGAGAACGTAAAGAGGGCACTGGAGATCGCTGCTGCCGGAGGGCATAACATTATTATGATCGGACCTCCCGGAGCGGGCAAAACCATGCTTGCCAGGCGTTTGCCAACCATCATCCCTCCACTGACACTTTCAGAAGCACTGGAGACAACCAAGATCCATTCGGTAGCCGGGAAGATCGATGGAGAAGCTTCTCTGAAGACATGTCGTCCATTCCGGGCTCCTCACCATACGATTTCGGATGTTGCACTTGTTGGAGGGGGAACCTATCCGCAGCCGGGAGAGATATCCCTGGCACACAATGGCGTACTCTTCATGGATGAGTTGCCGGAATTTAAACGGAACGTACTGGAAGTGATGCGGCAACCGCTCGAAGACCGTAGCATTACCATCTCCCGGGCTAAATTTACCGTGGAGTATCCTGCCAGTTTCATGCTTGTGGCTTCGATGAATCCCTGCCCATGCGGTTTCCATAACCACCCGGAGAAAGCCTGTGTATGTACTCCCGGAATGGTCCAGAAATACCTCAACAAGATCTCAGGTCCGTTACTGGACCGGATCGACATTCACATTGAGGTGGTTCCCGTACCGTTTGATAAACTTTCCGAAACAGCAGAGGCAGAACGGAGTGAAGCAATACGCGAACGGGTTATCGGTGCGAGGAAAATCCAGGAGGAACGGTTCAAATCATACCGTGATATCTATTGCAATGCCCAGATGTCAACCAAGCTGCAGAAGAAATTCTGTGAGGTGGATGAAGCGGGCAAACAACTGCTTAAAACAGCCATTGAAAGATTGGGTCTCTCCGCCCGGGCATATGACCGGATATTGAAAGTCTCCCGTACCATTGCCGACCTGGAAAACAGCGAGCATATCCTTCCGAACCACCTGGCCGAAGCGATCAACTACAGGAGCCTGGACCGGGAAAGCTGGGCCGGATGAGACGGCAGAGAGCAAAGGGCATAGGGCATGGAGGGAAAGATTAAGTTATATGTTATAAGTTGATAAGTTGATAAGTTATTCGGAAGTTGCAGAAATTACTTTCTTGTCACTCGTTACCTGTTACTCGTCACTACTTTTAAATAGGTAGCTGTCCCTATTTATGGTGAATAATATAGGGACGGAAATTGAATTAAGCCTGTATTGAAAGACCAAATTTAATTTTCAGCAATCCATTTTAGAAGTTTGCTATCAAATAACTCCTGCTCTTCAAACATTGCCCAATGACTGCTCTTTTCAAAAATATTGTTTGAAAAATTGCCTAATTTACTCACAACAGGTGCCCATAGTGTTGGAACTGCCCAAAAATCATATTTTCCGTTAGCAATAAAGACGGGACACTTTATTTCGACATATCGACTGGAAGGGTCATATTCCTGCATGATTTTGCCATAATAATCATTTACTACATCCATATTAAAATTAGCATTTTCAAAAATCCAACTAGCGTCATAATTCCAATCATACCAGAACTTCGGAGTGAGAGATATATAATTGTCAACCCAAATCTGTGTGGGAGTTCTTTCTGTTCCTGAATTACTTTTTACTTCAAGTTCTATCACACTTTTTTGGAATGCTATCTTCCTTTCTTCTGATGCTTGTGTTTCCCAATATTTTTCTGCTTCTTCAACATACTTATTATTATATAAAAATGGTGGAGTACCTATTACAATAGCATAGGATATATTATCTGGATATTTAATAGCATATTCAAGAGGTAAAAATCCAAATGCCGAATGACCAAGAACGCCAATTTTTTCTAATTTTAATGCTTTACGGATAGTTTCAATATCATCAGCATATGTTTCGATTGTCCATGAAGCAAGATTTAAAGGTGTTTCGATTGGTATGAAACACCTTGTATCAACGAAAATAAATTGACACTGTTCTCTTAATCTATTTGATAATATTGGGGGAAATAATGACCCGTTAAGAACTAATATTGGTTTTCCAGTACCTTCAATTTTGTAATGAAGGTCTATTCCGTCAACGGTTATGATACCTTCTGATTTGATTTCGGTCAATGCCTGATTGTCTGCTTTTGTGTTTCTATTCTGACATGAAGGCAGTACTAAAATAAATAGCAATAGAATAGACAATAAGAAACCTACTTTTTTCATGATTTTGGTTTTGGTGAATAATATGGACTAATTGATACCCTAAATTTACACCATAAAATAATAAAAGTCAAGTATGTTCAAACAGCAGAATAGTGTTCAGTTATTTATATGATATAACGCCACACTCCTTTACATCAGATATAGCATTTAGTAATTATGCGGTGAAGATAAATTTGACTTGTGTAGTTTAATGGTGTACATTTAACAAACAAATAATCTGATTATTATGTTAATATAAAAACCAGTAATCATGAAAAAAACTTGTTTAACAATCACAATTGTTGTATTCCTATTGTTCTTATTAAACGGAGTACAGGCACAAACCACTCAAACGAAACTTAACCAAGTTGAGTTAATTAATCAATCCCCTCTTGAAGGCTCATGGAAATATGAATATGGTAAAGACACAACTGGCTATACTGATTTTATCATTTATGGAACAGGCATTGATGCTATCGGTAAGTTAGTATCAAAAGGGAAGACCATTCGGGAGCAAAGAATTAATTGGGCGTATGATAAAACACTTGATAAAATGATAGGTCTTAGCCAGATTAAAGGAGGAGATATCGCCTCATTATGGGCGGTGCAGTGGATTTCAAAGAATAATTATGTTTTAGTCCCTTATAAGGATATTTCCAATCCTAAAGAGGCATCAACGAGAACAGAAGGAACATTTAAATCACATGATTTGTTGGAAATCACTTATTATATAAACAACAAACTTGTTAAAACCGTCACTTATACACGGGTAAAATAGTAGTTTTATAAATCATTTGAATACCCTAAGATTAATTATTTTGGGGCATTTTGATTTTTATAATGTATAGCATTACAGATAATTAACCATCATATTGCCTCATCAAAATTCATATGATGTTGCCCTTGTTGGAGGCGGAACCTATCCGCAGCCGGATGAAGAGTTATTAGTTATACCATAGGCCCGCCTACTGCGGGTAGGCATCTGCCATAGGTCCCAAAGGAATGCCTTCGGCACATGGCTATGCCACCAACGGGATAAGTTGATAAGTTATTCGGAAGTTGTAGAATTTTCTTTCTCGTCACTCGTCACTCGTCACTCGTCACTTCTTTTAAATAGGTAGCTGTCCCTACTTACCTACTTATTCGGTCCCTACTTACTTATCCTTTCTTTTGAAAATTGCAAATAATAAAAATGTAATTCCCAACCCTAATAATCCAAACGATATGTTATTCAGGGTATCACTCTCAGGTCTGAGGATGAACTTTAATAATTGTATCAGGAGTAAGGCTATAAACAATATCACTGTCAATAGGTATAAGTCTCTTTTTTTCATAATTCTATACGCTGTTAGTATTTGGAAAATTCTCCATATTCAGGGGATTATCTTGTTTATCTATAAAATTAATATTTTTTCTTTTTGGTTAGGTTATTGAATTATTTCGTTTTATGTTGTTGAAGATATTTATAACGAGCCAAAAACAACTCCAATGGAGTTGAATTCCAATAGCCCTGGGCGGAGCCCGGGGTTGGTGTAAACAACATGCAACAGGTCCAACTGATATGCTGTTCAACGGGAAGTCAATCCATGGACCGCATTGCGCCAGGCGATTCATTTATAATCCGGGCGATTTTCAATGAAGGGATTTTCTTGGTGAGCTCGTTGTATGGATACTGGACGAATACTCGTCGCCCGAGTTAAGGCGCCCGGCCAGGGTCGAGCGACGAGAGAGACTGGTCGTGCCCCGACTTCTCCCGAAGGGATACCTTTAGCAAGCTCGGGGTACGAATTAAGTGGGTTACAGTTAAATGAACCTTCGCAGGAGCGCCTCCGGTTCGTCGATTTTAATTCGGTTGCTGTCCCTATTTACATGGTTGCTGTCCCTATTTACAATATATTTCTATCCTCCCCCAAATGCATTTGTTCCATTCGGCTTTTACCATGAACAACTTGGTGATTTCGAAACGGTCTTTTTTGTCATCCGAATCCCTGATGCGCTCCTTTATTTGCAGAGATAGAGTGCATAGTGTTAAGCCTTCCTTTTTAGACAAATCCTTACATAAAAATCATCCTTTCCACTACAACATTCGTCAATCTTGTTCTACAGGCTAAACAATAGGAAATGATTAATTTAATAAGTTCGTAGTGCGACCCATATTGACCAACAAGTATATTCGATTAATCTTTCAGCATGGACTGAGAAATGTGTTTATCTGGTAAAAATATTCGATAATACAAGTCAGGAGATATCAGTGAAGAAAATTGTACTACAGTAATTGATGGAGGTGAATTAAAAAAAATGAACATAAGATATGAAATCAATAATGGGGAAAAAGAATCAACTTAAATATACAAATGAGGAAATATGATATGAGTAAAAGAGAAAAGTCGGATTTGTCAACAATTGCTGAGAAAGAAAAGGCAAAACGTGAAGCAGAGTTAGTCATTGCTGAGGAAGAGAAAGCGAAGCGTGAAGCAGAGTTAGTCATTGCTGAGAAAGAAAAAGCAAAACGTGAAGCAGAGTTAGTCATTGCTGAGGAAGAGAAAGCGAAGCGTGAAGCAGAGTTAGTCATTGCTGAGGAAGAGAAAGCGAAGCGTGAAGCAGAGTTAGTCATTGCTGAGAAAGAGAAAGCGAAGCGTGAAGCAGAGTTAGTCATTGCTGAGGAAGAGAAAGCGAAGCGTGAAGCAGAGTTAGTCATTGCTGAAGAAGAGAAAACAAAACGTGCTTCAGAGTTAGTCATTGCGAACGCAGAGAAAGCAAAACGTGGGGCGGAGTTAGTCATTGCGAACGCAGAGAAAGCAAAACTTGCAGTAGAGTTTGTCATTGCAAACTTAGAGAAAGAAAAACGTGCAGATAAATTAATCATCGCTGACAAAGAACTTACTCATCAAAACGAAGAGAAGGTAAAACTTGCAGCAGAGTTAGTCATTGCTGACGTAAATAAAACAAAACGTGAAGCAGAGTTGGTCATTGCCAAGATTGAGAAAGCAAAACAGATAGCAAAATCAATTATTGTTGACAAAGAAATCTCTTTTCAAACCGAAGAAAAATCAAAACGGGCAGCAGAATTAGTCATTGCTGACGCAGAAAAATCAAAACGTGCAGCAGAGTTAGTCATTGCGAACATAAAGAAAGCCAAACGTTCTGCAGAGTTAGTTATTGCAAATGTAGAAAAAGCCAAACGTTCTGCAGAGTTAGTTATTGCGAACAAAGAACTTGTTTATCAAAAAAGCGAAAAATCAAAACGTGCAGCAGAGTTAATCATTGCGAACGTAGAGAAAGCAAAACGGGCAGCAGAGTTAGTAATTGCGAACATAGAGAAGGCAAGACGTTCTGCAGAGTTAGTCATTACGAATAAAGAACTCGTGCTGGCGAAAGAGAAGGCAAAACTTACAGCAGAGTTAATCATTCTTAACAAAGAACTTACCAATCAAATTGAAAAGCGCAAACAAACAGAATTGGCATTAAAGGAAAGCAATGAGAAGTATTCAAAGGCTTTCCAGTCATCCCCCTATTTAATCATAATAACAAGGATGGAAGATGGAAAAATCATTGAAGTTAACGATACCTTTGTTTCGCTTTCAGGTTTCACCAGAAATGAAGCACTTTCAAATTCAACAATTGGACTTAACATGTGGAAAGATATAGAAGAGCGAAATTCGGTAATATCTGCTCTTCGTTCTGGAAAGGTTGTAGAAGGGAAAGAATTCCAATTCAGGAAAAAGAACGGAGAAATCAGGACTGGTTTGTATGCCGCCAAAATCATTCAGGTCAATAATGAATCCTACATTATATCCAGTATTGACGACATAACCAAACGTAAACAGGCTGAAAATTTATTGAAAGAAAACGAAAAAAAATCCATGTCAATAATGGAAAATTCTGCCGATGCCATTTTCATAACAAATCAACAAGGAAAGTATGTGTATACTAATAAAGCAGTTTCCGCTATGCTTGGATATACATCAGAGGAAATGAAAAGTAAGACAATCGCAGATATTTCACCCCCGAATAAAATAGAGGAATATTTTAAGTTTTTTAAACAGATATTGAATGAAGGTAAAGGTTATACTGAAATTGAACTTTTAAAAAAAGACGGAAACTATATTTCAACAGACCTTAACGCTGTTATATTACCTGATGGTACAATATATGGAAGTTGCAGGGATATTACAGAACGCAAACAGACTGAATCAGAACTAATTAAAGCCAAAGAACAAGCCGAAGAGAGTGACCGTCTTAAATCTGCCTTTCTTACTAATATGAGCCACGAGATACGTACTCCAATGAATGGCATTCTTGGTTTTGCCGAACTACTGAAAGACCCGAACATATCGAGTGATGACCAACAGGATTTTATTCAGACCATACAGATTAGTGGAGCACGTATGCTCAATACAATCAACAGTATTGTTGATATTTCTAAAATTGAATCAGGACTTATAGGCGTTGACATTAAGGAAACGAATCTTAACGAGAAGATTGAATTCACTTATAAGTTCTTCAAACAAGAAGTTGAAATTAAAGGATTGCAGTTTTTAGTTAAAAAAGGCTTACCATCAACAGAAGCCATCATTAAAACAGACAATGAAAAAGTTTATGCAATACTGACTAACCTTATTAGAAATGCCATTAAGTTTACTTATGAAGGTTCGATTGAATTCGGCTATGAGAAAAAAGGGGAATACCTTGAATTCTTTGTAAAAGATACGGGTATAGGCATTCCCCAAAGACAACGCCAGATGATTTTTCAGAGATTCAGGCAGGGTAGTGAATCACATAACCGAGGATATGAAGGCAGTGGTTTGGGTTTATCCATAGCGAAATCTTATGTTGAAATGCTTGGTGGAGAAATATGGGTAGAAAGCGAAGAAGGAAAAGGTTCAACATTTTATTTTACCATTCCTTACAATGCTGTATCAGAAGAAAAAACCGCAATCGAAAATGTTACTATTGAAAAAGATAAAGAAATTCAGTTAAAAAACCTGAAAATATTGATTGTCGAAGACGATGAAATATCTTATTCACTTCTCACAAGAACGCTCCAACAAATCAGTCATGAAGTTATACATGCAATAACAGGAGTTGAAGCCGTTGAGGCTTGTCGCAACAATCCCGACATTGATTTGGTATTGATGGACATCAGAATGCCCAAAATGGATGGAAATGAAGCCACACGTCAAATCCGTCAATTTAACAAAGATGTAATTATCATAGCACAAACTGCCTATGCATTTACTGGTGATAGTGAAAAGGCAATAGAAGCGGGATGCAACGATTATATTTCTAAACCAATTGATAAGACCTTGTTGTATGAGTTAATCAAAAAGCATATTAACAAATAGAAAAAATGAATACTAAATCAGAGATTTATTTTTCTATTTGATTCATTTACACTATCTATGATATTAAAGAAATAATTGAATATTAATTAAAGACATACACCAGTCGTCAACAAAAGTTACGGATATTGAGTCATAGTTTGAAATAAAATAATATTAAGAATGAATAAGAATGAACTTGAAAATAGGATAAAAGAATTAGAACTCGAATTGAGTAATCTAAAACCAAACATAATTGCAGGCAAGAAGGCAGAGACGAATTTAGCATTATCAAATCTATTCAATTCACAAATCATTAATAGTATAGAGGAAGGAATCATTATTTATGACCGCAATTTGCGTTATAAATTATGGAATTCATTTATGGAAAAATTATCAGGGATTCCAGCATCACAGGTTATAGGTAAATATCCCACTGAAGTATTTCCTTTTTTAGAAGAGGCTGGTGTAATTGAAGACATTAAAAGAGCATTAAATGGAGAGAATCTTGATGCTATTGATGTTCCCTTTAGTGTGCCAGATTCTGGAAAATCTGGTTGGACTACTAATAGAAATATGCCCATTCGAAATGTGAATGGAGAAATTATTGGAGTTATTGGAACTGTTCGTGATATCACCAAACGAAAAGAGTATGAAAACATGCTCAAAGAAAGTGTATCTTCATTATGGGATGCTCAGGAAATCGGCAAAATGGGTAGTTGGGAATTGGACATGGTTACCCAAAAAGACAGGTGTTCAGATAATTATTTTAGAATTCTTGGATTTAAGCCAAATAAAGGTGAACCAACATTCGAATTATTCAGAAGCAAAATTCACCCTGATGATGTTCATGTTCTTGACGAAAATTTTGCTGCCAGAATTAAGGATAAAACACCTTCCAGTATTGAATTACGATTAATTCAATCTGACGGCACATTTAAATGGATTCAAAACAATATAGCTCCAGTTATTGAAGATGATAAACTTGTTAAATTGAAAGGTGTAATTATAGATATTACCGACCGCAAGCAGGCAGAACTGTTACTTAAAGAAAGTGAAAGAAAATTGCTCCAACTAAATACCGACAAAGACCGCTTTATATCAATTCTTTCACATGATTTAAGAAATCCGTTTAATAATCTTCTTGGTTTATCAGAAGTATTGATAGAAGACATTCGCAAACTCGATATTGATGAAATTGAAACCCTCGCAAACCACATAAATACAGCAGCACGAAAAACTTTTAATTTATTGGAAGATATATTATCATGGGTAAGAGCGCAACAGGGCAAGATTCCATATAAAGCACAAATATTGAGTTTTGCAGATATTTGTAAGAATATTCTTGAAACTCTCAACCCGACTGCCAATGCAAAAAACATCACAATCAATTATTCTCTACCAGATGGAATAACTGTTTTTGCTGATAATGATATGTTAAAAACGATATTGCGAAATCTTGTTTCGAATGCGATAAAATTTACAAACAACGGTGGCTCAATAAATATTACTGCCGAGCAAACACAATCAGATGTAATAATTTCGGTTTCAGATAATGGAATTGGAATAGAACCAGATAGCTTATCAAAACTCTTTGATATTTCAGAAGTTCTGACAACAAAAGGTACAGCAGGTGAAACTGGAACAGGGTTAGGCTTATTACTCTGCAAAGAATTCGTGGAAAAGCATGGTGGTAAAATTTGGGTTGAAAGTGAAGTGGGTAAAGGCAGTGAGTTTAAATTTACTCTTCCAAATTCAGTTGAATAGGCAACTAATATAAATAAGTGATGTTAAAGTGCATAGTAAGAAAGGCTAATTTAAGAAAATTCCTGAACCAAAGTTATAAGTTGATACGTTGAAAAGTTGATAAGTTATTCGGAAGTTGTAGAATTTTCTTTCTCGTCACTCCTGCCTGCCGGCCAGGCAGGCGTCACTTCTTTTAAATAGGTAGCTGTCCCTATTTACTTATTTTCATCTAAGCCAGTACAGCATAACCATTGTGGTATCGTTAGGTAACATAAAATTTCTGAAAATAATCTGATTATACTCATCGGGAGGGAACCCCGTCCTCCACCGGACCGTCCAGAATTCTCCATTCAAAGGATAAAAATCGATATCCCCCAAAAAGAGGGTATTTACACCATTGTACGAAACAAAATACTCGGATGAATAATAAAAAGTCCCCATCTCACTCAAGGAATCAGCCTGATTATATAAAGTATAATGCAAATTCAGAGCGTATTCATCCATATCAAATATCAAATCCCCCATGGTAATGTTATACCTGTATTCTGAACCTTCCGGACTATCAAGCGGGTACCATGCATATAAACTCCATATACCTGAAATGTCATACTTTTCAGGCATCTGGGTCTTTTCTTCTTCTTCATTTGGCTTATCACAACCAAGAAGAGTAAGAAGCATTAAAAAACCAACTGTTCGTGATATATAGTTTAGTTTCATCTCCTTATCCGATGAAAAAACAGTCTGTACAAGAAAAATGTATAGGGAGTTGCCTTCTCTTATTACAAAATTAGTACATTTCTAACGAGTTGTCAAGGAGATATACAGAAACTTTCATGCCAAACAAATTCCGGTGTTAATGAGTACCCTATTCCGGTTTCAGGTGCTCAGCCATTTCCGGAATCATATGCTCAGTTTTCTCCGTCGAGTCCTTTGGACAGGGTACAGAGTACAGAGTGAGGGTGATGAGGCTGTGTGACTATGAGAAGGGGAGACGAAGAGAGGTGAGGGAATTATGTATTTCTTATCCACTTTCGCCAAGGCTTCGGCGGCCAAAGTTGCGGATTTCGAATTTTGGGATGCATGTTGAAGATGTTCATAACGATAACAACTCCAATGGAGTTGAATTCCAATAAGGGGCTGTCTCAAAAGTCCCAAAGATCGTCATTCTGTCCGCCATCGGCGGATCAGAATCTCAACATATTAATAATCAATCGTATAAGATCCTGAATCAAGTTCAGGATGACTAAAAATTTGGCTTATAAGACAGCCCCTTGGTGTAAACAACATGCAACCGGTCCAACTGATATGCTGTTCAACGGGAAATCAATCCATGG
>Ga0315534_1000891_pt1 | contig 20957 bp, 19 predicted proteins | sample SalMarSW160240MG_FD_203094 | JGI IMG/M metagenome (GOLD analysis project Ga0315534, IMG submission 203094) | Salt marsh sediment microbial communities from the Plum Island Ecosystem LTER, Massachusetts, United States - Salt Marsh Sediment SW1602-40 ... | reverse complement strand
GCTACGTCCTTTCGCTCGGCACCGAGGCGGGGCCAGCCTCCAGCTACACGGCGTTCATACACCCCAGTGGAGTATTCAGCATCGAATACCCGGAAGGTTGGCTCGTGGAGGACCTGTCGACCGAGGGGCAAGACATCTTTATCAGCTTCTCCGGCGAGACCGGGGCCTTCGTCTTCGCGCAACTTATCAACGTAGGCGAGACGCTGAGTGCGCAGGGCTTGAATGACTTCGTCAACGTCGCCATCGCCTCCGGCTTTGGTCAGGCCCAAGGGTTCCAGGAAGTGAGCCGCGAGGTCCAAAACAATGGCGGCGTGTTGGTCCTGTTCAGATACATAGCGAATGGCGAACTGATGGACGTCGGCGTGCTCTTCGAACCTCGAGGCAATCTGGTCTCCGCCTTGACCATTGGCGCGCCAGAGCAAGTGTTCAGCAGTCACGCAACTGATTTCGACCACGCGGGCAACAGCTTCGCGGTAGACGAGACCGCCTGGCCCTACTAGTAGCAGCTTGGCAGCCTGGCGGCTGGTCGCTGCGCCCAGAGCACTAGCCAGAGAGGATATGGGAAGACACCAGACCCCCATGTCCTCTCTTCATGACGGGTGCCTGGTGGCTGTTGCTCGATTCAGTTGAGGAATCAAACAAGAAAGCATATAATGCTCCGGGCATAGGACGATGAACATTCTGGTCACAGGTGGCGCGGGCTACATTGGGAGCGTGGCTACCGAAGTACTGATCGAGGCTGGCCACGAGGTGGTCGTCTACGACAGCCTGCTGTACGGGCATCGTGAGGCTGTGCACCCGGGAGCGGTCTTCGAGAAGGGCGACCTGGCAGACACAGACCGGCTGAACGACGTCTTCGACGCACATCCCATCGATGCGGTGATGCACTTTGCGGCTCACAGCATCGTCCCGTTCTCCATGCGCGATCCCTTGCCCTTCGTGAGGGACAACATCAGCAACGCCATCAATCTGCTGGAGGCCATGTCTGCCCACGACGTGAAGAGGTTCATCCTTTCTTCTACCGCCAACGTATATGGTGCTCCGGAACGAGTGCCCATCGCGGAGGACGCCAAGCTCGCTCCCAGCAGCCCCTACGGCGAGTCCAAACTGATGATCGAGAGGATGCTCCCCTGGTGCGAAGTCCGGTACGGGCTGCGGTACGCTAGCCTGCGCTACTTCAACGCAGCGGGGGCATCGGAGACCTGCGGAGAGGACCACAGCCCCGAGACCCATCTCATCCCTCTCGTCCTCAAGGTCGCCCTCGGTCAGAAGGATTCTTTGGATATCTACGGTGACGACTATGCCACGAGGGACGGGACCTGCGTGCGCGACTACATCCACGTCGCGGACCTAGCCCAGGCACACGTCCTGGCGCTGGAGGCTTTGGACCAGGGAAGCTGCGTGTACAACCTCGGCAATGGTCAGGGTTTCACCGTGCAGGAGGTGGTGGCCACAGCGCGAGCGGTCACCGGGCATCCTATCCCTGCGGTGATCGCTCCTCGCCGCGCAGGGGACCCGGCGACCTTGGTAGCCAGCTCCGACAGGATTCGGCACGACCTCGACTGGCAACCGCGTCTTCCGCACCTGAAAGACATCGTCGAGAGCGCGTGGCGCTGGCATCAAGCCCACCCAGACGGATACAGCCAGTGACTACACCCCACAGGCGAGAGCGGACCACGGGCTGAAGGATCGCAGCACTACGCGCCTCCTAGGAGGAGTGATGGCCGAGATCGTGAACTACCCCTTGCTGGCCCTGGTGGGCCAGGAAGAGATGAAGACCGCACTGATCCTGGCAGCCATAAACCCACGACTCCGCGGTGTGCTCCTGCTGGGACCACGGGGCACGGGCAAGACTACGGCAGCTCGAGGCCTCATCGACCTGCTCCCGCCCGTACAGCAGAGTAGCTGCCCCCACGGCTGTGATCCCCGGCTAGCCGCCATCTCCATGGAGTACATCTGCCCAGACTGTGCCGAGAAGCTGGAGAAGGGCGAAGAGATCACCTATCTGGCTCCCATGCAGTTGGTCGAGCTGCCCCTCAACGCCTCCATGGACGATGTGATCGGCGGACCCAACCCCCGAGTCGCCCTGGAGCAGAGTCGCTGGCAGTTGCAGCAAGGCATACTCCACTATGCCCACCGCAACGTCCTGTACGTGGACGAGGTGAACTTGCTGGACGAGGATATCGTAAACTGTATCTTGGACGCAGCGTCGAGAGGCTACTACGTGGTGCGACGAGGCAGGTTGATCGGGACCTTTCCCTCCGAGTTCCTGCTCATCGGCTCCATGAACCCCGAGGAGGGCAACCTTCGTCCACAGCTCATGGATCGTCTGGGATTGCGGGTCGTCGTTGCCCCCGTGCAGGATGCCCAGCAGCGCCTGGATGTCTACGAGCGGAACCGGCGCTTCGCCGATGATCCCGTGTCTTTCGCCGCCAGCTACGCGAACGAGACCATAGCTCTCGCGGACGAGATCGTCAGCGCCAAAGATCTTCTGCCCAAGGTGACCATTCCGCCGCGAATGGCCGAGTCGGCCATGAAACTCATCAACTCCCTGCACGTCCAGTCACACCGTGCGGAGATTGTGCTCCTGGAGGCCGCTCGGGCGCGGGCCGCGGCCGACGGGCGAGAGGAAGTTGCGGAGGAGGACGTCGCGGTGGTCGCGCCCCTGGCGCTGCGCCAGCGCCGGAGCGACTACATGGAGCGCTTCGTGAAGGACAGTCACAAGGAGGACGAGAGAATCGCCAATGGGGTCAAGAGAATCCTGGGGATCGAGAAACGGTAGATGCGGTTGGGGATCAACGGGTTCTTCTGGGACAGGGAGAGCACGGGCAGCGGCCAATACACCCGCCAACTGGCCTATGGGTTGCTCGATCTGGAGGCCAGACCCGAATGCTTTCTCTTCAGGCCGAGCGACGGCCCTGGCGATAGAACCGTCCTCCCGCAACAGGTGCAGATCAGGGAGCGCCTGTTGGCCACTCGCCCCGCGCTAGGCGAGAACGTCGCCAAGCTCTGGTTCGAGCAAGTCTCCTTTCCTCAAGCCTGCCTCCGCGAGGACGTAGACGTCCTTCACGTGCCCTACTTCGCGCCGTCGCTACTCGGGGCGCGCAAGACGCTGGTCACCATCCACGACCTGATCCCCCTCCTCCTCCCCGCCTACCGGGGCTCTCTTCTGGTACGCGCATACACTGGACTGGTGGCCATTGCCGCCAGACGAGCCGCCGCCATCCTCACCGACTCGCACGCTTCCAAGAAGGACATCGTCAGGCTTCTGCGCGTACCAGCGCAGCGAGTGCGGGTGGTGCACCTCGCAGCAAGCGAGGCCTTCCAGCCTGTGGTGGAAAGCGCGAGGCTGTCTGATGTCCGACGCAAGTACGGCCTGCCGGAGGAGTACGTCTTGTATCTCGGTGGGTTCGACCAGCGTAAGAACCTGGAGACCCTCATCACCGCCTACGCCGCCGTGAACGCGAATCTGGACAGCAAGATCCGGCTCGTCATCGCCGGATGCCTGCCGACACACGACTCAGACTTCTTCCCCGACCCACGCCCCATGGTGGAGAGGTGGGGCCTACAGGAGAAGGTGGTCTTCACCGGATGGGTGGATGAGGAAGACAAGCCAGCCCTGTACAGTGCTGCCACCCTGTTCGTCTTCCCGTCCCTCTACGAGGGGTTCGGCCTCCCTGTCCTGGAGGCTATGTCGTGTGGCACGGCCGTCATCACCTCCAGCTCCACCTCCCTGCCCGAGATCACGGGTGATGCAGCCCTGCTGGTTGACCCCGGCGACGTGGAGGGTCTGGCGGCTTCCATGACCCTTCTGCTGGAGAGTGCGCCCCGCAGGGAGGAACTGGCGTCTAGGGCACTCCAGCGGGCCGGACTCTTCTCCTGGCAAGAGACCGTCGCCCAGACGCTGGACACGTACAGGTCGGTGGCCGCGTCTCGATCGCCAGTCCCGGACAGCACATGAAGGTATTGATGATCTCCAAGGCCTGCGTCAGGGGCAGCTACCAGAAGAAGCTGGAGGAACTGGCCAAGTTCCAGGACATCCAGCTTACGGCCATCGTGCCGCCATACTGGCAAGAGAAAGGCCACCTGATCCCGCTGGAGCGCAGCCATACCACTGGCTATGACCTCACAGTGGAGACGATGGCTTTCAACGGCCATTTCCATCTCCATTTCTATCCCGGACTCGGCGAGCACGTTAGGCGGGTGCGACCCGAGATCGTGCATGTCGACGAAGAGCCGTACAACTTCGCCACCTTCCACGCCGTCCGTCTGGCGCAGAGTGTAGGTGCCAACCCTCTGTTCTTCACCTGGCAGAACCTGCTGCGCCGCTATCCGTTCCCCTTCAACTGGATGGAGCAATACAATTACAGCCACTGCGCCCATGCTATCGCCGGCAATGGCGACGGGGAAGATGTGCTCCGCGGAAAGGGCTACCAGGGACAGGTAACCCTCATCCCCCAGTTCGGCGTCGATCCCGACCAGTACAGTCCGTCTATCGCCCAGACAGGTGTGGACTCCTCGTCCTTTCGTATCGGTTACGCCGGTCGGCTGGTCGAGGAGAAAGGAGTAGACTTGCTGTTGAAGGCGGTAGCAGGTCTGGGGGCCAACTGGCGCCTGTCCATCCTGGGAGAAGGTCCAGACAAGGCCCGCTTGATCGAGCTGACGAAAAAACTGGGCATAGAGGGCCGGGTCACGTTCCGGGAGCCTGTGCCTACTTCGGAGATGCCAGCCCACTATCGACAGTTGCAGGCCCTGGTGCTACCCTCCAGATCGCGCCCCAATTGGAAGGAGCAGTTCGGGCGCGTGCTCATCGAGGCCATGGCCTGCGGCATCCCTGTGGTCGGTTCCGACTGCGGGGAGATTGCGCACGTCATCGGCGACGCAGGCCTGATCTTCCCTGAGAACGACGAGGAGCAGCTCAGGGCTTCTCTCGACCGGTTGATGCGGGATGAGGAGTTGTACATCTCGCTAGCGATCAAGGGACGCCAGCGCGTGATGCACCACTATACGCAGAGCATCATCGCCGAGGCGACGCACCGTGTCTATCTCAGCATGGCCGAGTCGGAGCAGCGATGATTCCTGCACCCTGGTCCCGGTGTTGCCACGGGGGGCTCTTGACCACTTACACTCATGTGAATATAATAGCGACGTAGTATGCACGTTGGCCTGAACGCCCACCTGCTCTCTTCTTCGAAGAGCTACCGTGCCGCAGGCATCAACTGGTACATCTACAACCTGCTGCAGCATCTGCCCGACGCAGTGGACGAACACAGCTTGACTGTGTTCCTGGGCGACAGGGAGGCGAGTCGATCCTTTCCGAGACTGCGGACCAGGGTGACGACGCTGCCCACAAGGAATCCCGTGGTCAGGATACTGTGGGAGCAACTCTGGCAACCTGTAGAGCTCCGACGCGAGGGCATAGATCTGCTGCATTCCCTGGCTTTCGTCCAGCCCTTGGCTCTGGGTTGTGCTGGAGTAGTGACCATCTATGATCTAAGCTTCTTTCTCTTCCCGCAGCGGCTGCCGTCTTGGAGGCGCGCGTACCTCAGGTGGGGCACCGCCTCGTCGGCCCGGAGAGCCACGCGTGTCATTGCCATCTCATCCAGCACCAAACACGACATCGTAAGGTTGCTAGGCGTCTCAGAGAGCAGGGTAGATGTGGTAGCCTGTGGGGTAGACGACGATTTTCGCCCCATCGAAAGCGAGGAGCAGTTGGAGGCCCTGCGTAGAAAGCGGCACCTCCCGCCGGAGATGCTGCTGTTCGTGGGCACTCTCGAACCCCGCAAGAACCTCACAACCCTGTTGCGCAGCTATGCCTTGTTGAGACAACGATTCGATCCTCCGCCGCTGGTCGTCGGCGGGCCCAAGGGATGGCACCACGAAGAGGTCTTCTCCCTGGCGGAGGAGCTGGGTTTGCAGGAGCACGTGCTCTTCCCTGGCTACATCCCGCGCGATGAACTGCCCCTTTGGTACAACGCCGCGTCACTCTTCGTATACCCTTCACTGTATGAGGGCTTCGGACTGCCTCCCCTGGAGGCTATGGCCTGTGGCACCCCGGTGGTCGCCTCGAACACGTCTGCCCTACCTGAGGTGGTAGGCGATGCGGGCCTGCTCGTGGAGCCCACCGATGCCGAAGAGATGGCCGGCGCGATGTACCGCGTCCTGACCGATTCGGAGTTGAGAGTCACCCTGCGCGGGAAGGGATTGGAGAGAGCGAAGGCCTTCTCGTGGCAGCGAGCAGCTCGGGAGACCGCTAGGACGTATAACCGTGCCATGAGTGGTTCCACAGGTTAGGAGTCGACGTGTTTGGGACGTACAAACGCTGGTCAAACCTGATTCTGGTTCTCTCCGACGTTCTCCTGATCAACGTCTCTTTCATACTCTCGTACCACATACGGTACGAGTTGCAGTGGGTTCGAGCTGTGGCCGAAGCATACTACGTACCCTTCAGGTCCTACATCCCGGTGTCCATCCTCCTCACCGTGATCCTGCTCATGGTGTTCAAGACAGAGGGTCTCTACGACCGGCGACGCGGCTCCTCCTGGCTGGACGACATCTACATCATATCCACGAGCACCCTCGTGGGCATAGCCATCATGATCTGCATCTTCTTCCTCTACCGCGCCTACTTCTACTCGCGGCTCATCTTCTTCTATGCTGTACTCCTGATTGTGGTGTCCATGAGCCTCAGCCGCCTCATCGAGCGACAGGTCGCGGCGTATCTCAGGCGCCGAGGCATCGGCGTGGATCGCGTGCTCATCGTCGGGGCCGGCACGATAGGTCGCGCCATCATGCGTAGCATCCTGGCCCAACCAGAACTGGGATATCGCCCCGTCGGCTTCGTCGACGATGACCCCAAGAAACAGGAGAGCGACATCGGTCCCTTCAAGGCCATGGGGGGCACGGCCGAATTGGCGGCGATCCTGAGGAACCAGGCCATAGACCAGGTGATCATCACTCTTCCCTGGATGTCGCACCGCAAGGTGCTGGGAATCATCACCGACAGTGAGAGACAGGGCGTGCGAGCGCGCTTCGTTCCCGACCTGCTCCAGATGAGTCTGAGTGAGGTGGACACCGATGTCATGGACGGCATCCCCCTCATCGGAATCAGGCAACCCACCCTCAAGGGGTGGAAGATCGCTTTGAAGCGCTTCATCGACATCGCCCTTTCCTCTACTGCGCTGTTGCTGCTCTCCCCCTTGCTGATGCTGATAGCAGTGCTCATCAAGCTCGACTCGCCTGGCCCCGTCTTCTTCAGACAGACCCGTCTTGGTCGTGCAGCGAGACCCTTCACGTGCTACAAGTTCCGGTCTATGAGAGAGGACGCCGAACAGGTGAAGCCACAGCTCACCAAGCTGAACGAGGCCGAGGGACCCATTTTCAAGATCAAGGGCGATCCACGGATCACACGAGTGGGCAGATTCTTGCGCCGCTTCAGTATCGATGAGTTGCCCCAGCTCATCAATGTCTTCCGCGGTGACATGAGCCTGGTCGGCCCAAGACCGCCGCTCCCCCGTGAGGTGGAGGAGTATGAAGATTGGCATCACGAGCGACTGAGGATCCCTTCAGGCGTGACGGGTCTGTGGCAGGTTATGGGCCGAAGCGACCTGACCTTCGATGAAATGGTCATGCTCGACCTCCACTACGCCGAGAACTGGTCGCTGTGGCTGGATTTCAAGATCCTGCTGAGAACGATCCCTACTGTCCTGTTTGGTCGTGGCGCCTACTGACCAGACCCTGCCTCTTCGCACCGCCTGGCTGGGTCTCACGGGTCGGGCCACGGACGAATCACCCCTTCAGGCCGAGTTGCGAGAATGAGAACACTCAGGTTGCCGGGAGTCATCGACATCCACGTACACCTCAGGGAGCCCGGCGGCACCCACAAAGAGGACTTCTCCTCAGGCACCGCTGCGGCCCTCGCCGGAGGTGTCATCGCCGTTCTCGACATGCCCAACAACACCCCCCCGGTGGTTGACCGGTCGACGCTCGATCAGAAGATAGAGATCGCCAGACAAAAGGCCCGGTGCGACTATGCCTTCTACGTGGGGGCCTCGATGGAGAACGCCACCGCTCCCGTGATAGACCCCCACGTGGCAGGACTCAAGATGTACCTCGACGCCACTTACGGCCCGCTTCGTCTGGCCTCTCTAGCTGCACTGTTGGGGCACTTCGAGTCCTGGCCCAGGAACAAGCCCATCGCGGCCCACGCCGAGGGGCTGTCCACGGCGGTGATTGTCGGACTGGCCCAACTGTACGACCGACCGGTCCACATCTGCCACGTGAGCCGGAGATCGGAGATCGAGCTCGTGAGGCGGGCCAAGGAGAGGGGCGTTCACGTCACGTGCGAAGTGACCCCTCATCACCTCTTCCTCACACAGGACGACGCGCCCTCGCTGGGAAACCTCGCCTACATGAAGCCCGAGTTGGGCACACAGGCGGACAACGATGCCCTGTGGGACAATCTCGGCATCGTCGATGCTGTGGCGTCCGATCACGCCCCCCACACACTCGAGGAGAAACAGAGCGATTCGCCGCCTCCGGGGATCCCCGGCCTGGAGACGACGTTGCCCCTGCTGCTGAACGCAGTCCACAACGGCCGGCTGTCGCTGGAGCGGGTGGTAGAGTTGTGCCACGACGGGCCAGCCCGGATCATGGGCTTGCGCCCGCCCGACGATTCCTACGTGGAGGTGGATCTGGATGCCACGTGGTCCATCAGAGGCGCAGATCTCCTCACCAAATGTGGCTGGACACCCTTCGAGGGTATGACGGTCTATGGCCGCGTACGGAGCGTCTATCTGCGGGGCACCAGGGTCTACGAGCCCGGCAAAGTCCTCGCTGCACCTGGGTCGGGTCGCCCCCTCTCGCTGGCCTGAAGGAGCCTGCTACTTCCAGGTCATGGCCGGAACCGTGGCCGGCCGAGCGTAGGGACCGTTGCGAAATTCATCCCAATAGCCCCTCTGCTCGACCACCGAGTACGCGAAGATGGCCTGCCCTTGACACCCGGCGTTCCTCGCCATGTTGATCCGGGCCTCGATCTCCGCGAATGACGAGTAATCAGCGTGGATGCCCGCATAGACGTGGCGCCCATAGGACTCCGCGCTGAAATCGGCGACCAGGGTCTTGAAGCGGCTTCGGCTATCCTTGACGGCGGTCCCGTACAGCATCGGCGCGATGAAGTCCATCTTGCCTATCTTCAGCCAGCCGCGGGAGTCCTGGGAGTATCCAGCGTACCCTTCGTAGGTGCTGCTCCCGTACGTGACCCACTGCCACTTGTCCTTGTAGATAGGCCACACCGCCCCGGACAACGCTACGCCCGACCTCAAAGGCAACACCTCGTCGTAGATGCGGCGCACGAGCTCGGTGATCTGGGCACGCTGCCACGCGCGACGATCGCTCACGCCCTGTTCCTTCCTCAGCCGGTCGCCCACCGGATCGTAAGAGTAGTACGGTCCCGCATACCTCACGTAGTCAAGATGCAGCCCATCTACGTCGTAATTCAGGACGATGTCCCGACATACAGCCACGAAGTGTTCGGTGACCGCGGGATGGCCTGGATTGGCGGCCAGGTAGCTCGTGTTCAACCTCATGGGGTTGCCGCTGCTGTCCCACTGCACCCACTCGTTCCCGTACAGGCTGTTGAACGTCTTGTACATGTGGCGCGGGGTGCTGCCTGTGGGCGGAGTCTCGCCTAGCCACGAGGGATAGACGTTGATGTAGGCGTGCAACTGGAGCCCAGCGGCGTGTGCTTCGTCGATAGCCAACTGGAGGGGATCCCACCCAGGATACCGGCCCAGAGTGCCCGTCAGCCGGTCGGCCCAGGGCTCGTACACAGAGGAGTAGTAGGCATCGCCGTTCCCTCTCACCTGGAACAGGAGAGTGTTGAAGTTGGCTGAGGCAGCCTTCCTTACGATGGTCCGGACATCGGACGCGGTCTTGTAGGACCATCGAGGGACCCAAAGCGCTCGTCCCTCGCTGGATGGTATCGCCGCTTGCTCGATTGAGGGTCCGGTTCCCTCCGTGAGCGGATCGTCTGTGGGTATCTGGCTGGGTCCACCCGCCTGCTCGCCAGGCAAGGGGAGATACTCAGGATCGTAGTCCGCAGCAACGACAAACTCCTGGCCGGTGGGCGTTCTGCCCGAGGTTGCAGCCAGAAAGCCCAGCACTGCCACGAGCAGCACCACTACCGCGCCCAGGACGAACTTCGCCGTTCTTCCCATACTATGACCCCCTTTCCACCGTTGGAGCGGACATCCCGTCATGGTGGATGCCTGAGAGTCGAGTCAGCCCCCGCTGGGTGCAGCCTGTTAGTTCAGAAAGGGCTTGAGATTGCGGCTGCGGCTGGGATGTCGGAGGCGCCGTAGAGCCTGAGACTGGATCTGCCTGATCCGCTCCCTGGTCAAGCCCAGCTTCTCCCCCACCTGCTCGAGAGTGTAGTCTTCACCGTCTTCCAGGCCATACCTCAGACGGAGCACACGCGCCTCGCGCTCAGACAGGGAATCTAGAGCATCCTCCACCCGCTCCCCCATCAGGCTGCGCGAAGTCATGGACGAAGGCGTCGGCGTCTCCTCATCCTCGATGAACTCCGCCAGAGTGCTCTCCTCTTCCTCCCCCACTGGCGTCTCCAGGGAAAGAGGTTGGCCCGCCACATGCATCAGTTCGCTCACTCGGTCTGCTGGCACTTCCAGTTCTTCGGCCAGCTCTTCGTTGGTGGGCTCTCGTCCCAGCTCCTGCGCCAGTAGCTTCGCGGTCCGATGAACCCTGTTCAACTCGTCCACGATGTGCGCTGGCAGTCTTATCGTGCGCCCCTGGTCGGCCACAGCCCTGAGAACCGCCTGGCGAATCCACCAGGTTGCGTACGTGCTGAAGCGGTGGCCCCTATCAGGGTCGAAACGCTCGACAGCCTTGATCAGGCCCAGGTTGCCCTCCTGCATGAGGTCCGACAGGGGCAAGCCTCTGCCCAGATACTTGCGAGCGATGCTGATCACGAGACGAGAGTTAGCCTCTATGAAATGGCTGCGGGCTTCCTGCCCCTGCCTGGCCTTCTCCTCGAGCCGCTCCCTCTGCTCCGGGCCTAGGTCTTCCTTGGTGAGCAATACCTCGGCGGTCCGCCCCTCGCGCAGCTTCAAAGCAAGCTCCTGCTCATCCTCGGCGCTGAGTAGCGCAATGGTCCCCACTTCCCTCATGTACATCGAGATCACATCATCGCTCTCTATGCCTCTGAGGGAAGCTCGACCTGCTCTTCCCACTGTTTCTCCGTCAAGCTCGCTGACGTCGAGCTCTCGCTCTTCCAGTAGTTCCAGTTCGTTGACTCTCATTTCTCTCCTCCTGTAACAGCCGTCCTAACAGACAACTGCTAACTGCATGAGGAGCGTTGAGGATTCCTTCATACCTGCTGCCAGTTCCTAGTCAGCCTCCTGGTCCTCGCTTGGGCAATGTACCTCGGAGAACCGCGGGACGAATCTGTCCAGTTGCCTCTTCTCCAGCCTGTAGTAGACACGAAGACCGTCCTTCCTGTTGGCCACCAAGCCAGCGTTCTCCAGAACGCGATAGTGGTGAGACATGGCCGGCTTGCTCTTCCCGCAGACACAATCGAAGTCCTCGCAACCGAGTTCTTCGCTGATTATCAGCATCCTGATGATCTGGTAGCGTGTCGGATCTGCCAGGGCCTTGAACACCTTGATCGCTTGCTGTGAGAAGTCGGAATCCATACGCACACCATGCGACTATTTCTGCGTTTTTAGAAATGCTTAAGCATAATAGCACCAATGAGTACCTCTGTCAAGGCGCAGGAATCGGCCACACCACTGCTCTCCCGCGCACAGGCACCCTCTACCTCCTCTTTCTCCTCAATCCTCATCTCTACTCGTCTTTCCATCAAAAATCAAACAAAAACGGCGTCGGTAGGCACCCACGCCGTTGTCCGTCCTCATCGGCGGCGTCCTCAATACACGTACTTCCTCCACACCTCGTGACCGTGCATCTTGCCCAGCAGCACCACCGCCGCGTAGCGCGGCGCTGCGGGTCGTGCCAGCAAGCTCATGCCCGCCTCCTCTGGCAGACGGCCTCCCTTTCTCTGGTTGCAGGGTATGCAAGCGGCCACCACATTGTCCCAGCTATGCCCCCCGCCCCGCGAGCGAGGCACCACGTGATCCAGCGTGAGCTTTCCCTTCGTTGGTTGTGCCCCACAGTACTGGCAGGTGTATTGGTCGCGTGCTAGAATCGTGCGCCTGGTCAGCGGTATCAGCAATCGATGCGGAACACGCACATAGTAGACTAACCGGATCACCAGAGGCATCTCTAGAGCCATGTTTTCGGAACGGATCTTGGCTCGAGCAGCCTCTACGACCTCGGCCTTCTCCTTGAGCAGCAGGACGATGGCCCTGCGCACGGAGACGATGTGGAGGGGCTCCAAGCTGGCGTTGAGCACCAACACGCCCCCCGATAGCCTACTCTGACCGCTGACGAAAGCTATACCTCTCTCCATGCGTGAACGGACGGCATCGGTCCCCGTCCCTTCCAATCAGATACAGGGGAGGCAGGATTCGAACCCGCAACCTACGGTTTTGGAGACCGTTGCTCTGCCAGCTTGAGCTACTCCCCTTCGTCTCCGAGATCTCTCCATTACCTGACGCCTATGTTAGCACAACTGACCAAGGCTTGTCAAGCACAGGTGCCAGCACCCACAGCGCGCTGCACGTTTTCGTTCCCCATGGATTACCTTTGTGGCGCTCTGCACCGCTGTGTATAATACGAAATGGGGTCCCTCCGCATGTACAGCCTCGACGACACCATCACCGCGATATCCAGCCCTATTGGAGAGGGCGGCATAGGCATCGTGAAGATGAGCGGCCCCGATGTGCTGCCCATCATTCGGGCCATCTTCGCGCCAGGTGCCGCTGAAACTCCCGCCGACCCAGCCTGGGAACCTGTTTCGCACCACCTCTATCACGGCCACATCGTGGACCCGGAGACCCAGGAGACGGTGGACGAGGTGTTGATCTCCTACATGAAGGCGCCCCATACCTACACCCGCCAGGACGTGGGAGAGATCAACTGCCACGGGGGTCTTGTTCCCTTGCGGCGGGTGTTGGAGCTGACTCTGCGTCGGGGAGCGCGCCTGGCCAGCCCGGGCGAGATGACCCTCCGAGCGTTCCTCCTCGGCCGGCTCGATCTGGCCCAGGCGGAGGCGGTCCTCGACGTCGTACGGGCCAAGACCGAGGCCGGGCTGCGCGTGGCTGTCGAACAGTTGGGCGGGCAACTCTCGCGGCAAATACGCAGCGTGAGACGCGAGCTCGTCGAGGTACTGGCCTATCTGGAGGCAGCCATCGACTTCCCTGAAGACGAGATCCCAGAACAGAACGTGGGACAGGCCTTGAGCCGGGCCGTGGAGGCCCTGGAGGCACTCATCGCCGGTGCCGACCAGGGTTTGATCTACCGGCAAGGGATCAGGGGCGCCATCGTGGGCCGCCCCAACGTCGGCAAGTCGAGTCTCTTGAACCGCCTGCTCCGTACGTCCAGGGCCATCGTCACACCTATTCCTGGGACCACCCGTGACACGCTGGAGGAGACGATCAACCTTCAGGGCATACCACTGATCCTCGTGGACACGGCAGGCATTTCCGACAGCGCGGACCTGGTGGAGAAACTGGGGGTGGAGCGCAGCAGGCAGGCCCTGGCTAGCGCGGACCTGGCGCTGATGGTTATCGACGCCAGCGAAGAGCTCCTGGATTCCGACCTGCGAATCGCCGGTCTGGTGGGCGACAAGCCCGCGGTCGTCGTGCTCAACAAGACAGACCTGCCGGAGCTGGCGAAGACACACCACCTCCTACCGGGAGCGCAGCAGGTCAGGATCTCAGCCCTCACCGGCGACGGCTTGACCGACCTGGAGCGGGGCATCGTCGAACTGATCTTCTCGGGTGGTGTGGTAGCCCCCGACACGCCCCTGATAACCAACCCACGCCACAAGCAGGCCCTCCTGGAGGCCCTCGACCACGTCAAGGCGGCCCAGCACGCAGCCAAAACGGGCTTGCCCACCGATCTGCTAGCCATAGACGTCACCGCGGCGGTCGATGCCCTGGGGGAGATCACCGGCGAGACGGCCACAGAAGACCTGCTGGAGGTCATCTTCAGCGAGTTCTGCGTCGGCAAGTAGCGGCGGCGTGGGCCTGCGGCCTGTGATGTGTTATAATCGCCCTGCAACGCACATGACTGAAGACGAAATGTACATGCGTGAGGCCCTGGCAGAGGCCCGGGCTGCATTCGAGCGAGGAGAGATCCCTGTAGGCGCCATTGCCGTCCACAAGGGCTACGTCGTGGGCCGGGCGCACAACCGCAGGGAGGAACTGGCCGATCCCACGGCCCACGCAGAGATCATAGCTCTACGGGAAGCCGCGCAGATGCTCGGTCGTTGGCGGCTGTCGGGGGTCACGCTGTACTGCACATTGGAGCCGTGCCCCATGTGCGCCGGGGCCATGGTCCTCGCTCGCTTGCCCCGCCTGGTGTATGGGGCGGACGATCCCAAGTCCGGAGCGGTGACCTCGGTGTTTGACATCGCGCGCTCACCCAGGCTCAGCCACCAGGTCGAGGTGACGAGGGGCGTCCTGGCCGACGAGTCCAAGGAGTTGCTGGATTCCTTCTTCGGGGAGCTCCGGGATCGCCAGGAGTAGGGACCGGCTCTCTTCTTGCCGCGGAGGGGTGCCAGAGTGGACGATTGGGGCGGTCTCGAAAACCGTTGTGAGGGCAACCTCACCGTGGGTTCGAATCCCACCCCCTCCGCCAGCCCCGTTGTCCAGGAGGCCTAGATGTCGAAGCGCCCTGCTGACGGGCCGCTCCTCCTCATGACCCACCAGCCGATGCTCCCTGTGGATACTTGTTCCCTGAGAGGGGGGCTTTCACCATGCTACCCGATTTGAATACCAAGGACATCGACATCGAGAGTCTGGCCCGGCAGGCTCTGGAAGACCACCAGGTGCGTTCAGAGCTATTGAGGGGCCTGTCGGACAAGCAGGAGAGAGTGGGCTACAACTGCGTGAGAGCCCTCTTGCTCCTGGGTGAGGAGCGCCCACAGTTGTTGTACCCCCACTGGGACCTCTTCGTCGAGCTGCTGCGCAGCGAGAACACCTACTTCAAGTTGCGCGGCGCCAACCTGATCGCCACCTGCGTCGCTGCTGACACGGAGCACAGATTCGAGGGCCTCCTGGACGAGTACTACGACATCCTGGATGGGAGCGGTGTGATCGCGGCGTCTTATATCGCCAGGAACTCCGGAAAGATCGCTCGGGCCAACCCGGTCCTGCAGGACCGGATCACCAGCAAGCTCCTGGCCATCGACGAGACCCACCACCCGGCCGAACGGAAGGACCTGATCAAGGGTCAGGCTCTGGAGGCTTTCGAGGAGTACTTCGAGACGTCGGAACGGAAGGGAGAGATCCTGGAGTTCGCCAGGGCCCAACTCGAGAGCAAGAGCCCGAAGACCCGGAAGATCGCGAAGGCGTTCCTCAAGACCTGGGGAGACGTCGCGTAGAGGTAGAGGCGGTCTCTGACAGCGCAGCCTACGCGATTAGAGCGTGGCCTCTCCCAGCCCCTCCATAGCCTCTGGCGAGTGGACAGCGATCTTGGCGGCCACCACCGCCAACCCGGCGTACAGCCAGAAGAGCGACACGGAGTGAGGGAAGTCCAGATTGAAGAAGTAGTGATCGACGATCCCCCCCACCATCGCTCCAAACAAGGCCACCGACAGCCCCAATAGCAGGGCTTCGCCCTGTGAATAGGGCTCCAACCGCCGCCAGGTAATCCACACGTACGCGAAGAAGACCCCCATGATCAGCAGGAAGGCCCCTAGCCCGATGAGCCCCATCTCCTCGGCGATGAGGAGATACACGCAGGATACGCCGATGTAGATGTCGATGGATGGCGTGCCTCCAAAACCGACCCCGAACCACGGGTAGCGGGAGATGAGCCTGAAAGCGTCTTTGTACTCCCCCATCCGCATCAGGGTGGCTGTGTCCTCGATCAGGAAACCCTGCTGGAGGTGCAGTACGTATTCCCTGGTCTGAGGCAGAATAAGGACCAGGACTACGGCGAGGGCGATCACAGGCAGTAAACGACGATACCTGAGCACAGCCATCAGCAGTATCGCCGCCCCGATGGCCACGAAGGCACCCCTGGAGAAGGTCAGCATCAGACAGACCAGCATCACCGCCAGCATGGGGGCCACGAACTCCTTCCTGATCAGCGGCCTGCGGACGAAGAGCTGTGGCACGGTTAGAGAGACCACGAGGATCAGCAGTCCTCCCAGCACATTAGGGTTCACTGACGTGGATATGGCTCGCATGGGCAGGTCAGGGTTGTCTTCGATGAACTGGAGTACGCCCCACCCGGACGGATAGTGGATCACGCGCAGCAGCGACAACAGGCGCACCGTGAGCGCTCTGGGCAGGAAGTACAGAACTACTCCCATCAATGACGCCAGGAAGCCCGCGAGGATGATCACCACCACGATCTGTCTAAGCTGCCGGTAGTCGCGCACCGAGTTGGTGACCACGTAGAACAGCGAAACGGCGATGATGATCTCCACGAAATGGCGCAGCGTGTCCTTGGTGATCCCGGCATTGGCGCTCCCGGCGATGAAGACAGTGAAAGCCAGCAAGATGAAGACGAAGATCGGTAGATCGAGGGGAGAGGTGACGGAACCTTCCTGGGCGCGTGTGAGAAGCCGCGCTACCCACACCCCGAACACGGCCAGCAGCGCGACGTCGAGAAACGTGGGGTAGAATCCGATACTGAAGGGAATGGCACCAAAGGGCAATAGGCAGATCACAGCTACGAGGGCGAAAAGGCCAAGTTGAGTGCTCCTCAGCATCGCCAGGCCCACCGCCGCCGCCCCCAACATAGCCAGGATGATGAGGGGGTGCAGGAGCACCAGCAACAGAGCGCCCGCCACTCCAAGAATAATGCACGTAGCCGCCACCACCACGCGCAGGGGCCGTCCACCGCGCAGCACCATACCCTGCACGCTTTGCGTCAAGCCCTCAAGCCTTCGGCCAGCGATCATTTGCGCGCCACACAGATGACTGATAGCCCAAAGGGGAGATCGACCTTCTGGAGCAGGGCCCGTTCCAGAAACAGGACCCGGGCCAGCCAGCGGTTGAGGACGCCAGGCAACTCCCGTAGATCCGACTTGGCCTCGCTGGCAGGCTTGTCCGGTATCTTCTTGGCGATGCGTACGGCGGCCGCGACAGGAAACAGCAGTGTGTTGGCGTGGGCGATACGTTCCACCATCAGGCCTACCTTCTCGGCCTCCAAGGCAATATCCGAGCGTGTGTAGCGCCTCTTGATGTGGACCGCCAGGTCGTGCTCGCTGCGCAAGGGGTTGTAGGCAGGGAGGTTGACGATGACCCGTCCGCCGGGCTTGAGGACCCTGCCCAACTCCCCAAAGGCCGACTCGTCATTCTCGATACAGCATATCACGTCGAAGGAGGTGACCAGATCGAAGACTCCGTCTGTGAAGGGCAGATCGGTGAGCGATGACTGCACCAGTTCGCACCCCTCTACGTCGCGCTTGGTCGCCAACCGGAGCGCCTCCGACGAGACATCCACTCCCACAACATCTCCGTATGGCCTGAGGTGGCTGAGCATGGCCCCCGTACCGCAGCCGGCATCCAGGATCTTCAAGTCTGTTCGGGTCTTGTAGTGACCATCGAGGAGCGACAAGAAGATGCTCCTCATGCCCACGTACCACCAGTACGTGTCCTCGATGTCGTACATGACCTGGTACTCTTCGATCTTCATTACACCAGGCCCTTCTCGTACTCGAATTCGCGGACCAGACTGCTCACCTCGCGTATCTGATCCTCGCTCAGTTCTGGAGCCACCGGCAGCGTCACGACCTCCTCCGCGCACCTCTCGGTCACCGGCAACGCCCCCGGGCCTACGCCGAGGTCCGCGTATGCCTCCTGGAGATGCACAGGCACCGGATAGTGTAACAGAGCCCCCACGCCCCTTTCGCGCAGGTACGTCTTCAACTCGTCCCGCCGTTGGGACCTCACAGCGTAGATGTGATAGCAGTGTTTGCCGTACTCCGCATGATACGGAGTGACCACCGCGGCGTCCCGCAGCAACTCATCGTACAGCGCGGCGTGCTTCCTCCGTATCGCATTCCACTCTTCCAGATGGTGGAGCTTGACCCTCAGAATGGCCGCCTGCAACTCGTCGAGACGGCTGTTCAGGCCCTTGACGGAGCTGACGTACCTGTCCGCCCACCCATACTGGCGCAAGAGAGCTACCTGCTCGGCAAGAGTCGAATCGCTGGTCACCACCAGCCCTCCGTCCCCGTAGGCACCCAGGTTCTTGGTGGGGTAGAAGCTGAAGCAGCCCACGTCGCCCAGGGAGCCGGCCTTGCGTCCCTTGTACTCCGCGCCGTGGGCCTGGGCCGCGTCCTCCACCACCTTGAGGCCGTGCTCCTGCGCTATGGCCAGAATGGGATCCATGTCCGCCATCTGCCCATAGAGGTGGACCGGCAGTATGGCCTTGGTGGCCGGTCCGATCTTGTCCTCGAGTTGCGAGGGGTCCATAGTGTAGCTGCGCGCGTCTATGTCCACGAAGACTGGTCTCGCGCCTGTCAGCTCGATGGCCACGACGGTGGCCACGGCCGTGTGGGAGACCGTGAGCACCTCGTCACCGGGATTTACCCCACACGCCACCAGCGCGAGATGGAGCGCCTCCGTGCCAGAGCCCACGCCGATCCCGTGGGCAGCACCCACGTAGGAAGCGAACTCCTCTTCGAACGCCCGGACCTCATCACCCAGGATGAACCAACCGCTGGCGAGGACACGCTGGACCGCTATGTCGATCTCACCCTTGAGAGAAAGATACTGGGACTTGAGGTCGCTGAAATGGATCACAAGGCTACTCCCAGTAGTGCTCCTTGTGCTGGCGATAGTACTCAATCGTTCTGGCCAGACCCTCGCGTAGTCCGACCTGCGGTTCCCACCCCAGGGCCTCGCGGATCCTCGAGAAGTCGCCGTAGTAGTCCCCGATATCGATACGCTTCTTCTCGGGCGGGAAGGGGATCAGCTTGTAGGAAGCCTCGGGGCACAGTTCCATCAGCGTCTCCACGATGTGCAGCAGGCTGACAGGCTCCGGGCCACCCAGGTTGTACACGCTTCCGTTGACCTGATCGGTCGCTCCCGCCAGCAGAAAGGCCTCGACCACGTCATCTACGTAGTTGAGATCCCGCAACTGCTTTCCGTCGCCGTATACCGAGATCTCCTCCCCGTCTATGGCCAGGCGGATGAACCAGCCGATGAACCCCTGGCGGTTGTGCTTCATCAACTGGCGAGGTCCGTACGTGTTGGTCAGGCGCAGTGAGGTGGCGCGAATGCCGTACACGTGGCTATACAGAATATGATACCACTCCCCAGCCATCTTGTTGATGCCGTTCACGTCCGTGGGATGCAGGAGATGCTTCTCGTCCACCGGCAGGTAGTCCGGAACGCCGTAGATCTGTCGGGTGCTGGCGTGGATGATCTTCACCGACGGGTTGTTGCGCCGGCAGGCCTCCAGGAGTGAGAGCTGGCTGCGACAGTTGATCTCCAGATCCGTGTAGGGATCACGCATGCTGTCGATGTGACTGACCTGACCGGCCAGGTTGAAGATGTAGTCCTGTCCCCTGACCAGGTAGTCCATGCCGCTGCTGTCCCTGATATCGGCGATGTTCACCCGCAGCTGATCCCTGATGCCCTCTACGTTGAACAGGTTACCCCCGTAGTCGGGGATCAAGGAGTCCACGATGAGCACGTCGGCCCCACACTCCACCAACCGGTGCGCCAGGTTGCTGCCGATGAACCCCAGGCCACCGGTGAGCATTACCTTCTTGTCCCGATAACTGTCTCTAAAGCCCATCCGCCGGTTTGTCCCTGCCCAGGAGTTGGGGTAGTCGAAGATGCCGCCACAGTCGCAGCAGATCGAGGCCCACGCGCGCGATGCGCCGGAAGTTGAAGAACTGGGACTGCCCATACGCGCGATGGTAGTGATGCACCGGCACCTCGCTGATCCGGTACCCACCGTCCCTGATCTTCTTCATCATCTCCACGCAGATCACGCCGCTGTCCGATTCCAGGCGTACCCGGTCGAACACCGACCGTCGCAAAAGCCGGAAGTCGCAATCCACGTCCTTGAGGTGTATGCCGAAGGCCAGATTGGTCATCCAGTGGTACAGACGACCGATGATCACCCGATGTAGCGGATCCGAGCGCCCCATCTTGTACCCCTGCACCATGTCGATGGAGTCATTCATCACCCGCCACATAGCCGGCAGGTCCCGGACGTCGTACTGGGCATCCCCGTCGGTATAGAACACGAACTCCTTGCTGGCCTCAGAGAACCCCGTGCGCAGCGCGCCGCCGTACCCCTTGTTCTTCTCGTGGTGGACCACCCTCACCTTGTCGTACCGCTGCTCGAGTTCGTCCAGGATCTCCCTCGTATAGTCAGAGCTCCCGTCGTTGACCACGATCACTTCGTAGTCATCTGTGAGCCGCTCCAGCACCAGAATGGCCGAAAGGACCATGCTGGCGATGGTGCCTCCATCGTTGTACGCCGGGAAGAAGGCCGAGATACCATTCTTGGAGTCTGACTCCATGTACTACCCCCGCATTGTACACGGCCTGTGCTAGCACAGACCGTGTCTCGAAGCTTGCCAATTGGCAAGTATAGCCCACGGCCCTGCCAATTGCAACCATTTGGGACTAACGGGGGGTGGTCAGCCCATGGAGGTCAGTGCCGAGCACACCGTACGATCCAATTCCTTCCCCTTTGACACGGGAGGACTTGACGTACGCGGTGATACGATCATTCCGCCCTCCCCTCGAGGCACGGGATCGCCAGGGTCGGCTGGGGCGGGGGGCGAGAGTGACCAAAAGACTCCATACCTCGGCACGCCTAGGGCGCCGGTCAGGCCC
>Ga0315534_1000890_pt1 | contig 20960 bp, 19 predicted proteins | sample SalMarSW160240MG_FD_203094 | JGI IMG/M metagenome (GOLD analysis project Ga0315534, IMG submission 203094) | Salt marsh sediment microbial communities from the Plum Island Ecosystem LTER, Massachusetts, United States - Salt Marsh Sediment SW1602-40 ... | reverse complement strand
TCATCTCCTCCTGCATCAGTGAGGTTGTGCTGGAACCATCACCATTTCGGCTCTTCGGCCAATTGATAGGAAGTGCCGCAATACGGGCAGTTGACGACAGGTGCGCCTGCCAGCATATGGATATCCTTGGAGGTCAGCGCTCCACCGCAGTTCTGGCATCTAAGCGACTCAAGGTTGATGTCCCCGGACAATTCGATCTTCTGGATGATCTCGGTACTATCGGCCGCCGACCGCCGGCTTGCGAACCAGATCAAGACAAATCCGGCACCGACGCTGATCACTCCAATCACGAGCCAACCGATCGAACCTTGTGGGCTGAACGTGGCCCAGATGAACAACACGCCGAAGAAAATCAGTATTGCAGCTGCAACATACGCGATGATTTTGCCAGCCTTCATGATGCCTCCAGAAGTGAGTCTAAGATCCTGGGTCAGTGTAGCAAATCCTAAGGAGCAAGCCAATGGACGAAATGCACCTTTACCTGTCTGATTCAAAGTTGCTCGAGTAACCAACTGGTATCCATCCGGCTCATGTAACTTGACCCTGTGTATCGCTAGATTAGAATGGATGGGCTGGAGACGCCTGACGTTTTCGTGATCTCAAGCTGTCTGACACCCACCAGTACCTGGAAGGATCCAGAAGCGCTATGCTCAACCCCACGATTGTAGTGCTAGTTCCCGCCTGGAACGAAGCTGGGCGTATCGGAAAGGTTCTCGCTTCGCTCAAGGATTCGCATCCGCTGCTGGTGATCGATGATGGGTCTTCCGACCAGACAGCAATGGCAGCCGAGGCCGAGGGTGCTGTTGTCCTGCGGCATGCGCATAATCAGGGTAAGGGTCAAGCCTTGATGACAGGATTCGCCTGGGCTCTGGAGCATGGATATATAGCCGTGGTGACGCTCGATGCCGATGGTCAGCATGACCCAGCCGAGATCCAGAAATTCACCGATGCATTCTGGCGCGGAGAGGGTGAGCTCATCATCGGGCGGCGGCAATTTCACAGCATGCCTTTCCCACGTTCGACTGCTAACCGCATCGGTTCCTGGATGCTCTCCCGGATCCTGGGGCAGCCGATCTACGACAACCAGAGCGGCTACCGGCTTTACAGCCGATCTCTCCTGCAGCAGTACGACCTGACCCGGGCCGGTTTCGAGCTTGAGGTTGAGGCGATCGTCCAAGCCGTGGCCGGGGGTCATCAAATAGGATGGGTGGACATCGAGACGATTTACGGAATTGATAAGGTGAGTTATTTCCATCCGCTCCGTGATACGATCAAGTTTCTTCAATTGATATGGAGCGCGGCCAGGAGGAAACGGGAACTCGGATTGTAGACTCGCATCCCCGCTTCCCTGGATATTTCGTCCGCTTTCAAATTCGCACTTGGATGGTAGACAGACGGACCAGTGACGATGCTCTTACACGATTTCATCACCAGCCAGGTTGGACCCCGGGTCGGGTATTTCCTTGGGAGAGTTTTGCCAAGACGTCAGGCGTATGCCCTTGCCGACTTCTTGGCAAATATCCTCGCCAGTCGAAGGCAGAGCAGCCTCTACCAGGCAATCCGTGCCAACCAATCCGTTATTCGGGATCTGCCCTACGATTCGCCACAGCTGGACGGTGTCGTATTCCAGGTATTACAGAACGTAGGGCACGGGTATGTTGACTGGTTTCGGGCTATGACCGATACTGCTGAGTTTGAGGGGAAATACTGCACGATCGACGATCACATTCTCTCTGAGGCTGAAAAAGCGAGCGAACAAGGGCATGGAGTCGTTTTTGTGGGCGCCCACATGAGCAGTTTTAATATGTTCATGGTGATGATGGCACGACGCGGTTTACCGATCCAGGTCCTTTCCTATCACGATGTACGCGGCAGCTACATAGCAGAAAACGATCTCAGGCGCCGGATCGGGGTCGAGATCACGCCCATCTCGAATAAATCGCTGCGCAAGGCGATCCGCAGGCTCAAGCAGGGCGGGTTTGTGGTTACGGGCGTAGACCGGTCTGATCTGGGGGGGGTACCGATGCAGTTCTTCGGGCGGGAGGTCGTGCTTCCCATCGGTCACGCACGCATGGCGATCCGTACTGACTCACACGTAGTGATAGGGGTCGTTCAAAAAAATGGTGAGGGCAAGTACCATGTGACTGGTCCTCACATCCTTGTCCCGGAGCGGACGGGTGATGACCGAGTGGACACACTCCGGCTCGCTCAGCAGACGATCCAAATACTCGAGGGTTACATCCGCAGCCGTCCAGATGAGTGGATGATGTTCCTCCCGGTTTGGCCGGATTCCATGCCACGTGCTGGCCGAGATGAAGACCGATAACAGGTTGGCAAGAATGGATAGGTGAGGTACATGAGCGGGTCCGATCCTGTGCAACGCATTCAAATGCTGCGTGAAGCACTACGTCGCCACAATTACCGGTATTACGTCCTCAATCAACCTTCCGTCAGCGATTTCGAGTACGACCAGCTCCTGCGTGAACTGCAGAGCCTGGAAACTGAACATCCTGAATTGATCACGTCCGATTCTCCAACCCAGCGTGCAGGTACCACACCCGCGGATGGGTTCCAGCGCATTCCACATCCAACCCCGATCCTCAGCCTGGCAAACGCATATGACGATGATGAGCTGCGAGCCTGGATCGAGCGTATCACCAAGCTGGACCCGCGAGTGCAGCATGCTGCTTTCGTGGTCGAGCCAAAATTGGATGGACTCACAGTTGTTCTTCATTATGAGGATGGCCTTTTTACAATGGGTGCCACACGCGGGGATGGCGAGGTCGGTGAGGATATCACGCAGAACCTGCGGACGATTCGCAGCCTCCCCCTTCGGATCCCGGTCGAGCCGGGTGATGTTAACCCACCTGCAAGGCTCGTCGTGCGCGGGGAAGCCATCATCTTCCTCGAGGATTTCGCTGCTCTGAACCGCAGCATGGAGCAGGCTGGTGAGAAAGCGTATGTCAACCCCCGCAACACGGCTGCCGGCGCACTGCGCCAGCTTGACTCAACACTCACGGCCAACCGGCCCATCCGTTTGCTGACATACGCCATCGTCGATGCCGATGGTGAGGTGCCGGCAACGCAGTGGGAGACACTTGCATACCTACGCCGGCTCGGTTTTCCTGTGGCAGGAGGCTCAAGCCGGGAAAATAGCCTGGAGGGCGTCCTGCAGGCGTACCAGCGTTGGATGGAAATGCGAGACGAGCTGCCATATGAGGCCGATGGCGTTGTGATCAAGCTCGACGATCTAGACCTCAACACAAGCCTGGGTGTGGTTGGCAAGGATCCACGCGGGGCGCTGGCCTACAAGTTCCCCGCCCAGGTTGTGAGCACACAATTGCTGGATATCGGTCTCAATGTCGGCCGGACCGGGGTGATAACGCCGTATGCAATCCTGGAACCGGTGCAAGTGGGCGGAGTGACTGTCCGCCAGGCAACCTTGCACAATTTCGACTACATCCACGAGAAGGATATCCGCATCGGCGATAGGGTCCTGCTCAAACGCGCGGGTGATGTCATCCCGTATGTTATTGGGCCGCTGCTCGAGGTGAGGCAGTTGGATACCCACCCCTACGGGCTCCCCGAGCATTGTCCCTCCTGCGGCGAGCAGCTTGAACAAAGCGAAACGGAGGTCGCTGTCTATTGCGTAAATGGTTCGTGTCCTGCACAGTTAGTCCGCAATGTGGAGCATTTCGCCAGTCGTGGTGCGATGGATATCGAGGGATTGGGCATCAAGGTTGCCGAGCTGCTCGTTAAAGAGGAGGTGGTTGAGAACGTGGCCGACCTCTATCGTCTGGAGACAGCCGACCTGATCTCGCTGGAAGGTTTTGGTGAGAAACGTGCCGAAAATTTGATCGAAGCCATCCAGGCATCGCGGGAGAGGCCGCTTGCACGGCTGATCGGTGCTCTCGGTATCCGCAACGTTGGCGAGGTTGTCGCTAACGAGCTTGCAACGGTTTTCCGAAGTATGGATGGCTTGCAGCGGACGTCACTTGAGGAGTTGGAACAGATCGAGGGAATCGGGCCAACCGTGGCCCGCAACATTGTGGATTGGATCGCGACGAAAGCCAACCAACAACTGCTGAAGAGATTTAAAGAGTATGGCGTCTGGCCGGTCATGGAGGTTAACCCAGGCTCGACTGAGCCGCAAACGCTTTCCGGACTCACTTTCGTCATCACCGGCACCCTACCTTCATGGTCACGCGACGAAGCGAAACAAGCCATCGAAGCACACGGCGGCAAGGTCACGGGAACCGTCAGTACGAAGACCAACTACGTCGTCACCGGCGGATCGCCGGGCTCAAAGCTCCAGAAAGCGGTCGATCTGGGAATCTCGGTCCTCGATGAAGCAGGACTCAAGGCCTTATTCGCAAGCAAGACCTAATTGATCTCGCAGTGATGTCTTTAAAGGAAAGCTCATGACCCAGGCAGAAGTGCTCCTAAAATCTGGTCGGGAGAAACCGCTCCTGCGTAAGCATCCCTGGATATTCTCTGGTGCAATCGAGGCTGTCATGGGCGAACCAGCTCCTGGCGACGTGGTCGATGTAAGGGCGTCAGATAGGTCATGGCTCGCCTGCGCCGCGTACTCACCCCGTTCCCAGATCAGTGCGCGGGTGCTTTCCTGGCAAGAGGGTGAAACTGTCGACCGTGCTTTTATACGCGAGCGGATGATCCGGTCGATCGAGAGACGTGACGGAATTTTGGGTTTATCCCAGACGAATGCCAGGCGCGAAGTGTTCTCCGAATCGGATGGTATGCCCGGGCTGGTTGTCGATCGATATGGCGACGTTCGCGTCGTCCAACTAACCACGGCCTGGGCGGACGCTCAGCGAGATGTGATAACCGAACTACTGGGAGATATCGGTGGTTGCAGCACGATCTTCGAACGGTCAGATGCGGATGTGCGCGAACTGGAGGGCCTGCAGCCCCGGGTGGGCTTATTGTGGGGAGCTCCGCTCGACAGTGAAATCCTGATCGAGGAGGCAGGTTTGCGCATCCAGGTCGATATTGAACACGGACACAAGACTGGATACTACCTCGATCAACGTGACAGCCGTGCCGTAGTATCGGGCTGGTCGGTCGACGCCGAAGTGCTTGATGCTTTTTGCTACAGTGGGGGATTTGGGCTTGGGTGCCTGGCAGCTGGAGCAAAGCACGTTACATTTCTTGACAGTTCTCCCACCGCTCTCGCACTGCTAGGTCAGAACATCAGGCTCAATGGTCTCGATCGTGGGAATCACGGCCTGCTCCAGGATGATGTCTTTAAGGCGTTGCGGGCGATGCGTGATCGAAGAGCCGGGTTTGATTTGATTATCCTCGACCCACCCAAATTCGCCGCAACCGCGGCCCAGGCTGGGAAGGCCTCCCGTGCATATAAGGACATCAACCTCCTGGCACTCAAACTGTTAAGGCCAGGTGGTTTGCTGGCTACGTTCTCCTGTTCTGGAGGGATATCGGCCGCGCTGTTCCAGAAGATTCTTGCCGATGCGGCATTGGATGCTGGAGTTTCCTGCCGCATTATCCGTCATTTCGAGCAAGCCGCGGATCACCCGGTGCAGCTTGCTTTTCCTGAGGGGAGTTACCTGAAGGGCATGCTCCTGCGGGTGGATTAAACAGATTGGAGCCGCAACCGGCTCCAAATCCTTTCCGTGTCAAACGATCAAGGAAGTTGGCTAGACTTTATTGACCCCTTCATCTTCATCTTCAGCGCTGCTTTATACAGATTGCGAAGCTCGACCGCGCCTTCCTGCTGGCCTAAATCTTCCAGTCGCTGGCTGGTCTGCATCAGGCTCCCGAGCAAATTATCATCGATCTCGCCCGCCCTGGTTTCAAGCAGTTTAAGTCGATCTTCGTCCGACTCGAGTGCAAGTAATTCCTGGGCAAGCCTGATCCCTGGTGGCAACGAAGCCTGGATCTGATCCTGGATCAGGCTATTTACCTGCTCTAGTTTATTTAGCATGCCTTCCTGACCGCGTTCACGAGCAGCCTGTATGTTCGCCTCAAGTGTTCCCAGGAATAGTTCATCGATCAATGGGATCGCCTGCTGAACAGCGGCCTGAGTGTCTTCTGCTTCGACCATCGTCTTCAAGAGCGCCGCTGACCGTGAAGCGCGCTCTTGCTGTATGCGATCTATCTCCTCCGTCACCTCCAGGATTTGTTTTCGGAGTGACTCGAGACGGGTTTTATCCCCGCCTTCAGCCTTGTCCAACTTATTCGATAGCAGCTGGAAAAATTCGTAGTCGAGGGCGGGCCTGGTCAGGTTGGTTAAGGCGGTAATGCGGTCATCGTTTGGAGCATCCAGGAACAACTGCAGCAAAGCTTCACGCGTCAATTTGCCTTCAGAGAGTTCTCTAAGGCTCTCGGTTGCTGCCTGGATCTCGGCCTCCTGCGCCTGGAGCCGCTTACCGAAGCTGCTCTGCTCAAGTAGCACCTGGAGCCGGCCGCTCATCGCCTCCTGGGCGCGAGGATCAGCGGTCGCTTGCAGGGTCAGGCTGACGAGTTGGAAGAAGGCTGCATCGAGCTCAGTGTCATGCTCCGATACAAAACCTGGCAGCTGTTCTTCAGGAACGCGCAGGAGTTGTTCAAAGAGGCGCATTTTGGCCTGTTGGGCTTCCAGCTCCTCCTTCGAAATACCTTCCGATTCAAGCACGCGTTCGACCAGCCCCTGCATGGTTAGGACAGCTTGAGGCTGAAGCAGGTAACCCTTGCGTTCCTCGGCTGGCAGGTTATCGATCACCCGGTTGATAAGCTGACCAATGAGCCTCTCCTGATCGGCATTCTTCATGCTGATCTCGACCGGGACAAAGGTCAGCAGCAACTCGTGAGCTGGATCGTGGTAAACAAGTGGTGTGGCAATTGTCCCATCGAAACCGCAGACGGTGCATTGGGCGCGGTTCAGACTACCAGAAAGCAAGCGGCTTTTCGCTGATGGATCACGCCCAGCGTCGAGCAGCTGTTGGATACGAGCCTGGATAGGCGCACCACAATTGGGGCAGTTGATCTGCGCAGCATTGGAAGCCATGGTGTGAAATTATCCTTCCTAAGGTTGAGGTCTAGGCAGCGAGAAACAGATCCGGGCGCCCTGGGACGAGTGATCATCAACCCAGATCCGGCCGCCGTGAGCTTCAACAACCGCTTTTGCCAGGAACAGTCCTAACCCGGCGCCCTTCGTTTTGCGGGCAGCCTCGTTTGATCGATAAAATAATTTGAAAATCCGGGGTACATCCTCAAGCGCGATCCCGGGGCCATCGTCCTTCACGCACATCACGATCTCATCGTCCGCAAAACGCCCGCTTAGCGTGATTTTGCCGCCCTGGGGTGAGTACTTTATGGCATTCGACAGGAGATTGCCAATGACCTGTATCAGGCGGTTTTCATCCCCACGGATCAACGGGAACGGCTCGGGAAAATCAAGCACAAATTGGTGTTGATCGGATTGGGTGCTGAACCGGTCCGCCATGCGCCGTGCCAGGTGATCGAGCGCAATGTCCGAGAGACTGAGGGCGAGCCCACCGGCCTGCAAACGGGAGGCATCGAGCAAATCATCAATCAAGGCCGCCAGGCGGTCCGTTTCTTCCTCGATCACCTGCAGGCTGTCATCGACGATCTCCCGCTTCCAGTTTGCATCCTCGCGTCGCAGGGTGCTGACATAGCCCTTTATTAAAGCCACCGGCGTCCGTAATTCATGGCTGATGATGGAGATGAAGGTGCTCTTCAGTTCTTCGGCCTCGCGGAACTTAGTGATGTCCCGCACCGTAGCGATGACGCTCAAGAGCCGGCCTTCTTCAGAGAGTGCGGGAGCGTAGGTGACGCCAACGCTGATCGCGCCGCCGGATTTTGTGATCAGGTCACCCTCGACATACAGGGCACCCTGGGCTGATACCGGCCAACCGCCGGCTTCTGCTTCCTCCAATGTCATTCCGGGTTCATGGCTCAACCAGCGTACGATCTCTCCATGTTCCCGGCCGATCACTTCATCTGGATCGAAACCAGTCAGGCGTGAGCAAGCCCGGTTAAAGCGCGTGATCTTCTGAGATGGGTCGAGGATAAAGATCCCATCAGCGGCGGCCTCGAGCATCGAGTCGAGATTCTGGCGCTGCTGGTTGACGGCGGTGAAGAGGCGTGCGTTATGAGCCGCAATTGCAGCCTGTGCGGCAAATGCACCAAGAAGAGTAGTATCGGCCCGTGAAAAGGGTCCCATGTATGCGCGGAAAACAAAAATCACACCGATGACCTCGCCCTGAACGATCATCGGCAGACCGACTCCCGTGAGCAAGCCCATCGAGGCGGATTTGGTTATCCGCTGCAGCCGGCGGCTGACTTCAGGCACTTCAAAACGAGCGGGATCGCCGTGATCGGGGATATCGGCAAGAAGCGGATCGAGGTACTGGAGGAAGTCCTGGTGGATTCCGTGGGTGGAGGCGATGCCCCAGCCGTCCTGTACATCGCGCAAAGCAATCAGGCTGGCGCTGGCGCCAAGCAGCTCGGCTGAGACACGGACGATGCGGTCCAGCACTCGCTGCAAGTTCAGTTCTTCCGTGATTGCCCGGTTGATCTCCAGGAGGTAATCACGCTGGCGGACACGAAAATCAGGAAGCATAACCGGCAGTTAGCGCTTGGATTCCTCTTCGGTGAGGGCGTGTTCGAAGATATGCAAGCCCTCATCGACGAGATCTTGAGTGATGTTCAGGGGCGGGGCAAAGCGAATCGAGCTGGCTCCGCTTCCCAGTGTGAGCAGTCCCTGCTCGAAGGATGCCTGGACGACGCGGTCGCGAAGTTGTTTGGCTGGCGTTTTCGACTCGCGATCTTTCACCAACTCCGCACCGATCATCAATCCCTTGCCCCGCACCTGTCCGATATGCGAATGCCGGGCGGCGATTTCCTCCAATGCGTCGAGCATGTACTCACCCATCACGGCCGCGTTCTGCATGAACCCACCGCCAATCAGATCGAGGGTTGCAATCCCGGCGCGGCAGGCTACCGGGTTACCGCCAAAAGTGTTGCCATGTGCGCCGGTTGGCCAGTTCATGACGCTCTGCGGGGCAAGGATACCGCCCAGCGGGATGCCGGAGGCGATGCCCTTTGCGAAGGTTACAATGTCGGGTTCGACTCCCCAATGCTCGATCGCCCACCATTTTCCAGTGCGACCAACGCCTGATTGCACCTCATCTACGATGAGAAGGATGCCGTACTTGTCGCATAGTTCGCGGAGGGCGGGGAAGAAACTTGGTGGGGGCACGACATAACCGCCTTCGCCCAGGATTGGTTCGATCAGGATTCCTGCGCAGTCCTCCGGCGGAACCGAGCGGTTGAATACAACCTCCTCGATATAGTTAACAACCGTCTCGCCGTAATCCTTCCCGTTCTGCGCCAGGATCGGGCGGTACGGATCCGGGTAGGGGACGTGCGTTACTCCGCTCATCATGGGCATGAAGCGGTGGCGGTAGAGTGGTTTGCTTGCGGTAAATGAGAGAGATCCCATCGTACGGCCGTGGAAGCCGCCAAAGAAACCGATGAATTGCTGCCGGCCAGTATGATAGCGAGCGAGTTTGATTGCAGCTTCTACCGCCTCGGTGCCTGAGTTCCCAAGGAAGATCCGTGCCGGTTCGCTGAAAGGAGCCGTGCTGGCAAGCTTCTCGGAAAATTCGATCCAGACCGGGTGATAGAAATCGGAGGAGATGTGAATGAAACGATCGACCTGGTCTTTAATGGCGGCGATAACATCCGGGTGGCTGTGGCCTGTGGAGTTAACCGCTATGCCGGCGCAAAAATCAATATAGCGATTCCCATCCACATCCCAGACTTCTGACCCAAGGCCATGGTCCATCATGAATGGATAAGCACGTGGATAAGAAGGGGAGACGACGGCGTGGTCGCGTGATAGATACGATCGGGCTTTCTCGCCCGGCACCTTACGCGTTTCCATGGATGAAGATCCTCCTGCAGAGTGAGTTAAGACGAGGTCGTTTCCAGTCGGGGAAAAGCCGAATCACTTCCTTAAACTGGGTGCTCGGGTGAGCAGGCCGTTATCTGATCGCAGCGACATATGTGCCCACAAGCACAATTCAGAGCCCATATTATATCATTGGCGCTTTGCGCAAGCCCTATTCCGTTGTATAAACAAGTTACGAACCGCTGCTTCCTACCCCGCACAAAGGAGACTTGCTGCTATGAGTGACCGACCTTGGCTCGCACACTATGATGAAGGTGTCCCTACCTCGATTGAGTATCCAGCGGTACCTCTTTACAGGTTATTGGAAGACTCGGCGAGCAACTTTCCCGATCGACCCTGTGCGATCTTCAAGGGGAACACGCTCACCTATTCGGAAGTGGATAAGCTGACAGACCGGCTGGCAGCTGGCCTGTCAGCCATGGGCGTGGGGAAGGGAACTCCAGTCGCGATCTTCATGCCGAACTCACCCCAGTTCGTAATTTCCTTCTACGCGATCCTCAAGGCCGGCGGGATCGTCGTTGCTACGAACCCGCTCTACACGGGTCGTGAGATCGAGCACCAAATGAATGACTCGGGTGCCCAGATCATGCTCGTCATGAGCAATTTCTATAAGACGATCAAGGAAGTCCAACCGAAAACACCTTTGAAAACCTTGATCGTTGCAAACATCAAGGAATATCTTCCCCCTGTTCTGCGCATACTCTTCTCGCTGCTTAAGGAGAAGAAAGAAGGACATCATGCTGTGCTTGCGGAAGGGGACGTGTGGTTCCAGGATGTCCTCAAAAAGTACACACCCGAGCAGCGCCCACACGTCGAGATCGGTCCTGACGATGACGCGCTCTACCAGTACAGCGGTGGGACGACCGGCCTTTCGAAAGCAGCCGTTGCACTACATCGCAACCTGGTAGCCAATACGCTGCAGATCCGCTCATTCATGCCCGATATCGTCCCTGGGCATGAGATCGTGTTGATGGCCATCCCGATGTTTCATGTCTACGGCATGGTAGCAGGCATGAGCTTTGGCATTTCCGCTGCAGCTGCTCTGGTGATGGTTCCCAACCCGCGTGATATGGATGACGTACTCTCCTCGATCGCCAAGTATCGCCCTACCGTCTACCCGGGTGTGCCTACGATGTACAACGCAATCAACAACCACCCAGATGTAAAGGCGGGCAAGATCGATGTGAGTTCGATCCGCGGCTGCATCTCCGGCTCGGCACCACTGATGCGCGAAACGAAGGTTACCTTCGAGTCCCTCACCGGCGGAAAGCTGGTCGAGGGCTACGGCCTGTCTGAAGCCCCCACCGCAACCCACTGCAACCCGCTCTCCGGCCTGAATAAGGAAGGTTCGATCGGGCTGCCTTTGCCCGATGTCGAGGCGCGTATCATTGATCTCGACGATGGGGTAACGGTTCTAGAACTGGGTGAGGTTGGTGAGCTGGTAGTGCGTGGTCCACAGGTTATGCGCGGCTACTTGAACATGCCGACCGAGACGGCCAACACCTTGCGTGATGGCTGGCTCTACACTGGTGACATCGCCCGTATGGATGAGGATGGATATTTCTTCATCGTGGACCGTAAGAAGGAACTGATCAAGCCCAGCGGATACCAGGTCTGGCCGCGCGAGGTTGAAGAGGTGATCGCCGAAAACCCGAGCGTGCTCGAGGTCGGTGTTGCCGGCGTCCCAGACGCATACCGTGGGGAGACGGTCAAGGCGTGGGTCGTCGTCAAGCCTGGTGAGACGCTTTCAGAAGACGAAGTGAAGGCCTGGTGCAAGGAGCGCATGGCTCCCTTTAAGGTTCCAACGCACGTTGAGTTCAGGGACGAGCTTCCCAAGACGACGGTTGGGAAAGTGCTGCGGCGCGAGCTGGTGCGTCAGGATCGGGAAACGCAATCAGGCTGACGTAGGTTGCAAGGATCATTGAAACAAAACGCCCGGGGGCAAGCCCGGGCGTTTTTTCCTTCTTGGCCGATTACGAACCGCTGAGGACAGGAGTGCCGCTGTTCTTCTCTGGCACTGCTTGATCAAACAAGGCGAGAAATTCTTCCTTGTCGATGGTCTCGATCTCGATCAAACGATTGGCGATTGCCTCGAGTTGGGCGCGGTATTGCAGGAGGATGTCCTTTGCGCGTTGGTAGGCATCCTGCACAAGCAGCCGGACCTCGGCATCGATTTTTTCGGCGATGCTCTCCGAATAATCGCGCTGTTCGGATATCTCGCGACCGAGGAAGATCAGCTCTTCTTTCTGGCCATAAACCATCGGGCCGAGGTCATCGCTCATCCCCAGGCGGGTGACCATCGACCTGGCCATCTTTGTGACGCGCTCCAGGTCATTCGATGCTCCGGAGGTAATATCGTTGAATACCAGCTCTTCTGCTGCCCGTCCACCAAGCAGGAAAGCCAGATCCCCGCGCATCTTATTGCGCGCCATCAACGTCCGATCTTCTTCCGGCAGCGCAAGCGTAAACCCGCCCATCATCCCACGTGCAATGATGCTGACCTTATGGACAGGATCAGCTTCCGGGATGACGTGTCCGACGACGGCGTGCCCCGCTTCGTGATAGGCCACGATTTTCTTTTCTTCCGGGCTGATCAGACGGCTTTTCCGTTCTGGACCGGCAATGACCCGTTCGACCGATTCTTCGAACTCGTCCTGGCCAATTGCTTTCTTATCGCGGCGGGCAGCCAGGATGGCGGCTTCATTGACCAGGTTCTCCAGATCGGCGCCTACAAATCCAGGTGTGGACTTGGCGATCACGCTCAGATCAACCGTATCCTCGAGTGGCTTTCCCTTGACATGGACCTGAAGGATAGCTTCCCGGCCGCGCATATCAGGTCGATCGAGTACGACTCTCCGGTCAAAACGACCCGGTCGTAGCAAAGCCGGATCGAGGATGTCAGGGCGGTTGGTCGCTGCCATGATGATCACATTTGTATCCGTGTCAAACCCATCCATCTCGACCAACATCTGGTTCAGTGTTTGTTCACGCTCGTCATGGCTCCCACCAAGACCGGCACCACGCTGACGTCCAACGGCGTCGATCTCATCCACGAAGACGATGCACGGTGAGTGACGCTTGGCTTGATCGAAGAGATCACGCACACGGCTTGCGCCGACACCAACGAACATCTCAACGAATTCGGAGCCGGAGATCGAGAAGAAGGGAACCCCGGCTTCACCCGAGACTGCCTTGGCCATTAAAGTCTTTCCGGTGCCGGGTGTGCCGATAAGAAGGACACCTTTCGGAATCCGGGCACCGAGTGTGATGAATTTATCAGGCTCCTTGAGGAACTCAACGATTTCCTGAAGTTCTTCCTTCGCCTCCTCAACACCGGCCACATCATCAAAGGTGACCGTCGGCTGATCCCCGGCAAACATCCGCGCCTTGCTCTTGCCGAAGGAAAGTGCTTGATTGTTGCTCCCCTGGGCTTGACGCAGCATGAGCCAGATCAAGCCGACGACAAGCATAGCCGGTAGGATGTAGGTGATCAGGCTGAGGACCGTGTTCAGGTCGCTGGGTGCTTTGATTTCCAACGCGATATTGGACGCTGCAAGATCTTGTTCCGTAACACCCAGGTCGATAAGCTGTTCTACCGTGGTTTTTGTCGGTTCTTTCCTCGACAAAGCATTGCTGCCATTCTGGAAGATGAGCTCGAGTTCATTCTCATCGACGATGACGCGAACGACTTCACCAGACCGGATCTTCGATGCTGCCTCATTGAAGGGCAGCCGTTCGGGCTGGGTTGATCCGCTGCGGAATTGGTAGATCAGCACCGCGACGACCATTATCAGGATAACCAAGACCAGCGAGTTTCTGCCTCGCGGTGAATTCACATAAGCCTCCTACAACAATAGCGCTCGTTTGAAACGAGTTTTTTCGGATGTCCGTCGGGATTATACCGCGCCGAAAGGGGTGCGGCTAGTTTGGTCCGTTTTAAGGGTTGAGTGGACAAGAGGGGTAGAGGAGACAAACCCAAAGCCACAGCGGGAGAAGCCCCCCCAACGCTAGAAATGCCAGCAACCCGAGCATGATTGCTATCCAGTCTACATTCGTTTCTACGGGTAAGCCGACTGCTTGGGTCTGTGCGTCAGGCATATCAGGGAGTTCAGGTGCGGGAAAAGATAGAGCATGCTCGGTTGGATCGATGGCTACTTCGGGCGTGGCGAAGCGGCGCAGGATCCGTCCGAATTGATCCGCCGTCCGGTAGCGAGCCGACGGTTCTTTCGACAGGACCTTCAGGACGATCTTCTCCAAGCTGGGTGGGATCGCGGGGTTAAGTTTGCTGGGTGAGGGTGGATTCTGGTTGAGGTGCATCTCAGCCAGGGCGCTCGCATCCGAGGCCTTGAAGGGGAGTTCACCGGTAAGCATCTCGAAAAGGATCACACCGAGTGAATAGACATCACTGGCCGGTGCAGGAGCGTTACCTGCTGCTTGTTCGGGTGCGAAATACAGAGGGCTGCCCCACACGATCTCGCTGTGCTCATCAGGATCGATCGCGGCTAATGCTCGCGCGATCCCAAAGTCAGTGATTTTTACCTGCAAGTCCCCGGTCACCAGGATGTTATGGGGTTTGAGGTCGCAGTGGATCAACCCAGCCCTGTGCGCATAGCCAACACCAAGGCAGATCTTGATCATAACTTCTACCGCCTCCGCGATCGGGAAGCGGGTCTGTCTCCGTAGAAGGGATTTAAGATCGGTACCGGGCACATACTCCATGACGAGGTAGAGCTGGTCCGCGTCCTGTCCGAAATCATAGACCGTTACGATATTTGGGTGGGAGAGATTGGCCGCAGCCCGGGCTTCACGTAGGAAGCGTTCCCGGAACCCAGGCTCGCCGATCAAGGATTCTCGAAGAACTTTAATTGCCACGTCGCGTTGCAGGTTCTGGTCGCGAGCGCGGAACACCGTTGCCATGCCGCCCTGGCCAAGCTGCTCCAAAACCTGATATCGTCCACCGAGAAGTCGGGGTGAATGCTGCTCCATGCGCAGCATTCTAATCTCTAGCGGAGTGGGGGGCAATGCGCATCAGGTTCCCCGCGCTATAATGTGCGGGATATGACACAAAAACGCCTGGCATGGATGATCTATAACCCGGCCGCTGGACGGTTTCCGGCTGCACCGCTGCTTGGACGCGCTGCACGTGTCCTGCAGGAAGCAGGTTGGACCGTGCACATGGATGAGGGTCGCCAGGTGCCGAGCGTGTCGGAAGCAGCCCGGGAGGCTGTTGAGGCACGCGCCGAGGCAGTATTTGTTGTTGGCGGCGATGGTTCTGTTGGGCAGGTGGCGGATGTCTTGGAAGGAACAGACACTGCTCTGGGTGTACTCCCTGCTGGTACTGCAAATGTTTGGGCCCAGGAAATTGGCCTACCCAGGTTGGACTGGATTCATTGGTACGCTCTAGAACAAGCTGCCGAGCGTCTTGCCTATGGGGATCAGCACCTGGTAGACCTGGGTACCTGTAACGAGAATAACTTCCTGCTCTGGGCTGGAGTGGGATTGGATGCGCATATTGTCAACAGCATCGAACCCCGCGAGCGATGGGAGAAGGCCTTCGGCGCTATTCACTACGCCACGCTTGCGTTATGGAACGCCAGCGGCTGGGAGGGGATCGAACTGAAGGTGAGCGCAGACGCCAAGACCTACGAGGGCCGTTTCCTGATCGCGGTTGCGAGCAATATCCCGGCCTATGCCGGCGGTTTGATAGACCTGGCGCCGGCCGCAAAAGTGGATGACGGCCTGCTTGATTTTTGGCTCATCACGGGGAGTTCACTCAGCGATGCCCTGATCCGAGTCGCACAGATTTTTATGGGCAGGCTGGTAAGAACAGAAGGCGTGATAAGCTTCCAGGCTGCAAAGGCAACCTTCGAGGTCCAAGGCATGGCGCCAATTCAATGCGATGGGGAGCCATGCGCAGAAAGCCGCACGATTGAGTTTGGCGTAAGGCCGAGAGCCTTGCGCGTGCTTGTTCCGGCCGACGATCACGGTCATCGTGTATTCAGCCAACAACCGACAATCAAGGAGGGTGGATGAGGTCATCTGTGCGCTCATTCTTCATGGAAAACCCTCTCAACTTCTTGCTTCCGCTTGGGGTGGCGGCAATTGTTCTCGATTTTGCGGGAGCCCAACCTTTCTGGATCCTGCTGCTTGCTGCGCTGGGCATGATCCCGCTGGCTGGATTGATCGGGGTAGCTACCGAGGCCATGGCTGCAATGACTGGACCACGACTGAGCGGTCTGCTCAATGCAACTTTCGGGAACGCAGCAGAGCTGATCATCACCATCGTCGCGATCAGGGAGGGATTGCTTGAACTTGTCAAAGCGTCGATAACGGGTTCGATCCTTGGCAATCTGCTCCTGGTCCTTGGCATGAGCATGCTGCTTGGGGGTGCGCGTAACGGTGTTCAGGTTTTCGACCGCCATAAAGCGAGCAGCGACAGTTTGTTACTCCTGCTGGCAGTAACTGCACTCGTCATCCCATCCTTGTTCACACAATCCCAGTCTGGCATCGGGATCGCAAGTGCGCAGGACGTCGAGATCTTAAGTCTTGGCGTTTCTGGATTGATGGTTGTCCTTTATGGTCTGGGTTTGATTTATGGATTGCGGCTGCAAAGCGGACCCCTCACGCGTGCTTCAGCCGAACATGTGGTCCACAAACGCGCCTGGTCTTTGCGTACCGCAATCATCGTTCTACTCTCCGCGACTGCAGGTGTAGTGTGGACAAGTGAGATTCTCGTCCAACAGGTTGAGCCGGTTGTGCTCGAACTGGGGATATCGGAATTTTTTCTAGGCGTTATCCTGGTACCACTGGTGGGCAACGTCGCCGAGCATATGGTGGCGGTTTCCGTAGCGATGAAGGATCGAATGAGTCTGTCGGTGGAGATCGCGGTTGGCTCCAGCTTGCAGGTGGCTCTCTTCGTTGTCCCAGCCCTGGTCTTTATCAGCCTGGCACTTGGCAACCCGCTGACGTTGGTGTTCAATTCCTTCGAGTTGATTGCGTTGATCGGTGGTGTATTAATCGCTACGCTTGTTGCCGAGGACGGGGAATCGAACTGGCTTGAAGGAGCGGTGTTGATCAGCCTGTACTGTATGCTCGCACTGGCCTTCTTCCTGTTGCATTAATGACGAGCGATTCGGGTAGCGTTACGCTTCGCTTGAAGGAATTCTTGCCCTGGGTGACCCTGGGCATCATCCTGGGTGTGCTGCTCCTGCTTATTGCTGCAGGGATCGGTTTTTTCACACGCGCTGCAGCTCCAGCTGCCGGACAATCCCTGCCGGTCTTGACCGTCGTCCCCCTACCCAGCAATACCCCGGTTACGCCCTCACCCAGTCCATCTACAACACCCGACTGGACGCCAACGCCGGTTCCACCGCCCCAGCTTGAAGGCACTTTCGCTCTCGGAGATCTGGTCTCAATTTTTGGCACCGGCGGCGATGGTCTGCGCCTGCGCAACCAACCTGGATTGGTATCATCGATCGCTTTCCTGGGTGTAGAGAGCGAGGTGTTCGAAGTAAGGAATGGGCCGAACGAAGCGGACGGCTATGAATGGTGGTATCTCGTTAACCCCTATAATTCAGAGAAATCAGGTTGGGTGGTTGCCAATTACCTGCGGAGAGCCGATTCTCCCTGAGTTGTCCTTGTAGGTCTTCTCATCTATAGTTCCTGATAAGAGAATAAGCCTTGACCCACCATCCGAAGGAAATATCCGCCTCACGCTCAAACGGCATCCTGACCATCATCTGGGATGATGATCACAGGAGCGAATATCGCTTTGTCGATCTACGCGCCGCTTGCCCCTGTGCCGAGTGCCAGGGCACGCATGGGACGAAACCAGCAGCAGTCAATGGCGATCTAATGCTTACCCTGCGGTCAGATGACGCAACACAGCTAGAGTCACTAGAACAAGCCGGCAATTACGCCCTGCAGATCACATGGAAGGATGGCCATCGCTACGGGATTTATCCCTGGAGCTACCTTCGCTCCCTATGTCCTTGTGACCAGCACGCAGGAGCGCAGCAGCATGGTAACTGACCCGCTCGGTGAGTTGCTCTCCTTTGCAGAGAGGACTTACGTCCGTATGCAGGCAGAACAGCTCATCACGCACTGCCTGCAACGTGGCGATCCCGAACCCTTCTATGAGCTGGTGAGCGAACTCGTGATCGCGGGTTCACCTTCGCTTGTGATCCTGCGCGAAGTCCAGGACGTGCTCCGGTTTATAAAAGCGGAATTAACCCGGGATGGGCGCAGCGTGCGACAGGATCTGGCAGAAGCGATGGCTGAATTCGGAGTGTTCCTACCCCGGATCCTATCCGCTGACACGCCAGAGTCATTCCGTCAGATGTGCAGTCGTGCTTTTCGTGAAGATGTACGCAGGCAAGGATCAAACCTCGAGCTCGAAGACGTCAACTTGCTAGAGGAGATCTGCGTCGAAGCGGGGGAAAAGGTCACCTCAATCGCAGCCAGGATGGGCATCCTGAACCAGATGGAATCTTCGGTTAATGATTGGTTGGATGGTCTTGCCTACGAAGCAGCGCATGGCCGCGATCCGATCTGGGAGCGTACGCCCCAAACCTCTCACCGACACTAGCGCCGAAATAAACATCTACTGCTTTTTCCAGGGCAATACCCGCTAGATATAGTCCTTCAAATTATGTTCGACCGCGTAGGCCGCAGCCTCAGCCCGGTTGCGAACGTTGAGCTTGGAGAGGATGCTGCTTACGTAGTTACGTACAGTCCCCTCGCCCAGGAACAGCATCTCTGCAATCTGGCGGTTTGTACGACCCTCCGAAACTAGTTGCAACACGTGCATCTCCTGCTGAGTGAGTTCCGCGAAGGCTGACGCTTCCTCTTCCCTGGCAGCTTTGCGTACCTCCTGGAACACACGCTGCGTCACCGCTGGATCAAGCAAGGCCTCGCCGCGGCCAATCGTTTCGATGGCACGTACGAGGTCATCCCCGCCAATTTGCTTCAGCACATATCCTGCGGCACCAGCACGGATTGCCGAGAACAGCATCTCGTCCTCGGCATACGAAGTGAGCATGATCACTTTCGTATCTGGATAATCGGTTGTGATTTCCTGGCAGGCTTCGATTCCGGATCCACCCTTAAGCCGAATATCCATCACAACAACGTCAGGTTTATGCGCTTTTGTTTTCTCGATCGATTCACGACCGCTGGCTGCTTCGGCTACGACCTCGAAATCGGGATGTTTATCGAGCAGTGCCTTTAGGCCCACGCGGACGACTTCATGATCGTCTACGAGCAATATCCTTTGCCTTGTCAATCGCTCCAACCTTTCTCTATCTCGAGAATTCTATCCAACAGCCAGTGTCCTATCAAGCACTAATAATTGGGTGAGTAATTAGGCTGGTTCTGGGCAATGTCCAAGGGAGAGGGCTGAGTTTGCGGACTCAGCCGGAATCCTTCGCTCTCCTGTAGTCAACAAACCTGTAACCGACTCCGCGTTCGGTGAGAATGTATTCAGGATTTGACGGATCACGTTCTAATTTCTGCCTGAGATAGTTGATGTATAGCCGCAAATAGTGTGTTTCATCACGATACTCGTATCCCCATACCTTTGCCAGCAGCTGCTCATGTGGCACTACCCAACCGGCGTTCTGCACGAGGTGGTAGAGCAATCTGTATTCAGTCGGACGAAGTTTTATCAATTTCCCTTCAACCCACACTTCTCTGCGATCGAAATCGATCTTGAGTCGATCGTCAACTTCGATGGCGTCATGGACCGGTTGACTTGGCATCTCGGTCCGGCGAAGGACAGCTCGAACTCTGCTTACCAGCTCGCGCGGGCTGAAGGGCTTTATCACGTAGTCGTCGGCGCCCAGCTCCAGGCCACGCACGCGATCATCCTCCTCGCCCTTTGCGGTTAGCATGATCACCGGCACGGTCGAAATCTCGCGTAGTAGGCGCAAGGTCTCAAAGCCATCCAGGTCAGGCATCATTACGTCAAGCAGGATCAAATCCGGCAAACGATCCCGGATTTTATTCAGAGCCTCCGTCCCGCTGCTGGCTTCATAGACCTCAAAGCCGTCATGCTCAAGGTTCAAACGGATGAAGCGGATCATGCGCGGCTCGTCGTCAACGACAAGCACCTTGCGCCGGTGGCTGGATGACTCCGACATCTTACTCCCGTACGAACCCGATCAATTCCTCATCTTCGCGAGTCGGCAGAATCTCGATGAAATTGATGCGGTGCATAGGCCAGATGACGGTGGTCACCGTCTCGTAAAGGTAAGTAAGGTCTTTTTCGTCCTTGCGGCGCGGGTTGTTAACCGCGATGATCGAGCTATCGTGGTCCGGCATCTCGTCGATCTCACCCAGGACAGCTTCTTCGCCGGAAATGTGTACGAGCACTGAGTAGGACATACGCTACCTCGATGTTCTAGAAGCCTGCGAAATGACTTGCAGTCGCAGGCGACCGAGTTGGATGATATCCCCGTGCTGAACCGGTTCGGGTTCTTGAGGGGGAATTCGTTGACCGTTTACGATCGTACCATTGGCGCTTTCCAGATCGATGACGTAGAAGCCGTCCTCTTCAATGCGCAGCTCAGCATGCATGCGCGAAATCCCTGCATCGTAGGCATCAAATCGGGAAAGATCAACCTCTGGCATGATGGCCTGGCCATCAATCGCACGTCCTATAGTGTAGTTATCCCGACCGAGGAGAGAGAGGATCTCACCCGAGTTGATCACCCGCAGGCCGAGCATCGCCCCGGTGGAAAGCTCGGGTCCGGTTGGAACAGATGGTTTTGTCGATGCGGCTTCCTCCCGGATCCGGTCGGGTGAAATCGACATAGTTGGCAAGGCCGAGGAATGCACAAGGCGTGTGCCGCACTCACTGCAGAAGAGTGTACCGACGAACTCACGGTGTTGGCAGGTGGGACATTCGATCATGATGGCTCAGACGGCGGCATCAGGAGCAGGGCTCGAGTACCGTACTTAAGCGTCTTTTCTCCTTTATTTGAAAATCTTCGGGAACGCGCCAGTT
>Ga0315534_1000889_pt1 | contig 20960 bp, 17 predicted proteins | sample SalMarSW160240MG_FD_203094 | JGI IMG/M metagenome (GOLD analysis project Ga0315534, IMG submission 203094) | Salt marsh sediment microbial communities from the Plum Island Ecosystem LTER, Massachusetts, United States - Salt Marsh Sediment SW1602-40 ... | reverse complement strand
ACAGGTATTTCCTCATGACTGCCTCCAATAGATGGCGCGGATTATGACGATTCTCGCGCCGATTTCATCCTCCTTAACGGATAGCAGGGGAAATTTGTTCCCGGTGGAATCCAGGCGATGTGGAATCCGCTCGAAGAGAGGCGAACTTACAGTTGATTCTAAGTTCCGTCTTCGCCTAGAATAGGATATAAAGTAAGCTCCGGAGGACGGATGTCGACCATCAAACGGATCAATCACATCGCACTTGTTGTCGATGACATCGAAGCCGCGCTGCATTTCTGGCGTGACACACTCCAGCTCAACCTCTCCCACGTCGAGGATGTGCCTGACCAGGAATCGATCGTCGCCTTCCTTCCGATCGCAGATATCGAAGTCGAGCTGGTAAAACCGACCTCCGATGAGAGCGGCATCGCCCGCTATCTCAATCGTCGCGGGCCAGGCATTCATCATATCTGCTTTGAGGTGGACGATATCGAATCATGCCTCGAGATCCTGCGCGAACGCGGGGTTGAACTGATCAACCCCGAGCCCGTTATTGGAACAGCGGGTAAGAAAATTGCTTTTCTACACCCGAACAGTACCCATGGAGTCTTAATCGAACTCTATGAGGTCACACCACAGGAACCTGCGATTCGCCTGGCCCGCGCGCGTGGTTTGGCTGATCGAGCCATGAACCAGGGACAGGTCGTAGCGGCGGGCGTGCTTGGTTTTCTGCGTGGCCTGCGGACCGATGGTGATTCACCTCAGAACTGAAATAAAGTTCAGGCCAGGGACACGATCTCCCCACCCGTGATGCGCACGAGCTCCTCCGGGACAAGCTGAAAGACAGCCCGCGGCGTGCCGGCCGCAGCCCAGATATTTTCATATCCCATCAGATCCTGATCGATAAAGGTTCGCAGCACTTGAAGATGACCGACCGGTGGAACACCACCGATGGCGAAGCCGGTTTTTTCACGCACTTCATCGGCGGAGGCCATGCGCACCACTTCCCCTATCCGCTCTCCCAGCATTGCTTCATCAAGGCGGTTCGAACCGCTGACAATCGCCAGGATTGGTTGGCCGCTTGATTCAGTTACCAGGACGAGAGATTTCGCGATCTGACCCACCATGCAATTAACAGCCGCGGCAGCATCAGCCGCGGTGCGCGTACTCTGCGGCAGTTCTTGAACCTGGAGCCGAACGCCCTGCGTATCAAGCGCTTGCTGCACTCGACGGGCGCTGCTGCTGAGTTGAGAGGCGGAATCTGCCATCATCGTTCTCCTGCTTGGACGGGCGATGTCGAATAGAGGGATGTGAAGTCTACACTGGGGGCGTTAACGCGCCAACCCCGCCGTGCGGCGGGGTTGGGCTCATGGCCGGGAGGAGCCATTCCTTACAAATGTATTTGCACCGTCTCGGTCGCGCGCTCCGGGCTCTGTTCGAACCGCTCGGAGAGGATCTTGGTGACAATCCCCAGGCACGCCGTCAGCCCCATGCCGGCGGCCATCGCCGCGCTGCTGTACATCACAATCATCAGCGGAGAAACAAGTACAAACGAGAGCGGCGAGCCATACTCTTCGCCTAGACCGGGTGCGACCAGCGCCGTCATGATCGCAATCGGGGCGAAGAGTATGTACCCGACGTTTACCAGGATCCAGCCTGCGCTGTCCTCGAATATGTGACGTACGGTCAGAAAGATCAACCCGCTCACCATGCCTGACAGGAACAAACCAATTCCCTCAGCGAGCAGGCTTAGACCGGAGGGCAGCCAATTGAAATGGAGTGCCATAAATCCCAGCCCCACGGCAGGCCAGGCCAGGCCGATCATCAATAATGCTCCACGCTTCGTCTTGTCCATCTTATCCTCCCGGCGCATAGTTTTTTATTCTGCGCCCTTACCAATATGATTGTGCCACACCTTATAAAGCCTATGCACACTCTGTAAGCCATTTGCAAGCTTGGTCCTCAAGCCCGCCAGGACTCAAATCGACGTTGAATCTGCATGCTATAATCCTCGCGGTCCAACAAACGCCCCCGGGAGGAATGTATGTTCGATGCCGAAATGCTGGCAGCGCTCCGTAAAGCCCTCGAGCAATGGGAAGAGACAACGCTTCAGCATACCTTGAGCCGCTTCCCAGAGCGGAGGGAGGCATTCATTACGACTTCCTCCGAACCGGTCAATCGACTTTATACTCCCCTCGACATCGAAAAGATGGATTATCTCACTGACCTCGGGCTGCCGGGCGAGTTCCCGTACACGCGCGGGGTTCACCCCACCCTCTACCGCGGGCGGCCATGGACAAAGCGTATGTTCGCCGGGTTTGGAACGGCAGAGGAGACCAACCAACGCTTCAAATACCTGCTGGACCAGGGACAAACCGGCCTTTCGATCGCCTTCGATCTGCCGACCTTGATGGGCTATGACACCGATGCCCCGGAAGCGCTGGGCGAGTTCGGAAAGTGCGGCGTTGCTGTTTCTTCGCTGCAGGATATGGAGATCTTGCTTCAGGACATCCCGCTTGACAAGGTCTCCACCAGCATGACGATCAACTCTCCAGCTTCGGTCATCTGGGCGATGTATATCGCAACGGCCGAGAAGCAGGGGGTCCGGCTTGACCAGCTGCGCGGGACAACCCAGAACGACATCTTGAAGGAATACATCGCACAGAAGGAGTACATCTTTCCACCCGAGCCATCGATGCGCCTGGTTATCGATACGATCGAATACGGCACAGAACAGCTCCCCCAGTGGAATACAATCTCCATCTCTGGCTACCACATTCGCGAGGCAGGATCGACTGCTGCCCAGGAGCTGGCCTTTACCCTTGCCGACGGACTGGAATATGTTCGCTGGTCGATCGAACGCGGCCTGGGTATCGATGACTTTGCCCCGCGCTTATCCTTCTTTTTCAATGCTCACAATGATTTCTTCGAAGAAATTGGCAAATATCGTGCGGCTCGCCGAATCTGGGCACGCCAGATGCGCAACACCTTCGGCGCCAAGAATGAACGCTCCTGGCTGATGCGCTTCCACACGCAAACAGCCGGCGTCAGCCTGACTGCACAGCAGCCGGAAAACAACATCGTCCGGGTCGCGATCCAGGCGCTCGCGGCGGTCCTGGGCGGCACGCAATCGCTGCACACAAACTCGATGGATGAAGCACTGGCATTGCCGTCGGAGCATGCCGTTACGGTTGCGCTGCGTACTCAGCAGATCCTGGCCGAAGAATCGGGCGTGGCAAACACAGTGGACCCACTCGGCGGCTCCTATTTTGTTGAAGCCATGACCAACCGGTTGGAAATGCAGGCGCTCGATTACCTGGGCAAGATCCAGGATCTGGGCGGCGTACTTCCGGCGATCGAAGTGGCCTTTTTCCAACGTGAGATCCTGGAGGCTGCCTACCGCTACCAGCGTGAGATTGACCAGGAAGAGCGATTTGTTGTGGGTGTTAACGCATTTCAGGATAACAAACCATTGAAGATACCTCTCCTGGAGATGGACCCACAAGGCTACGAACGCCAGGGAGCCCGCCTGGAAACATTGCGAGCGGAGCGCGACAACGGCTCCGTCGGCCAGGCGCTCGATCGCCTGCGCATCGCCTGCCAGGGCAGCGAGAACACGATGCCGTTCATCCTTGATGCGGTTCACAAATACGCGACCCTGGGCGAGATCATCAACGTGATGCGTGAGGTATTTGGTACCTATCAAGAACCTTCCTGGCTGTGATCACGGCCGGTTGATGGATACATCTATCAGGCAGGCCGAAATCCGGAGCTGAATATGCGAAAACAAACCAAGCTTTCCTTGATCATCATTGTTGCAGTGCTGCTGGGGGGATGCGGTTTACTGACGGGTACGAACCCCGACACCATCGCTACGTCGGTCGCCGCTACACTCACGGCCGGTGCGCCTCCGCCGGCATCGCCAACCAACACATCCCAGCCGGCACCAGCCGTAGGCACCGTTTCCGGACAGATTTGTTTCCCATCCGAGCCCCCTCTGCCCGAGATGACGCTCTATTTCCGGGATCCCGCCAATGAGCAGGTGATTTCCGTCCCTCATTCGGATGGAACGGGCCTCTATTCAGCTCAGCTCACTGCAGGCACCTACGTCGCATATGCCTGGCGAAACGGGGACACGACACTCGGAGGTTCCTATTCGCAGGCTGTTCCCTGTGGTCTAAGCGTTAACTGCACAGATCACAACCTGCTCTCCTTTGTCGTCGAGCCCGGGGGATCCACAAACGGTATCGATATCTGTGATTGGTACGGTGCCCCGGGTGACGTTCCGCTTCCCCCTGGAGCGCCCGCCCAGCCACTGCCTACGGCAACCGCCACCCCGCCTCCCGGCGGGATCTCGCTCAACTGTGATGGTACCTATCAGCGCATTCAAGTTGCGGATTATGGTGCGACGGGTAAGGTTGTTTCAGTCGACAGGTGGAATGGAAACCAGTGGGTCAACATCTGGAATACCTCCGGCGGGGATCCAAACCAGCAGCAGGTGACAGACGATTCGGGCCCCTATACCTTCGGTGGATGCCAGCAGCTGCTGGTCGTCAGCATCCGCCATTCCAATCCTCAGGTGACGCTCGATGTCAATATCTATGCCTGGAACGGATCCGGGTTGAATCAGGTCTATGCTGTGCAGGGGTATTATGGAGAGTGGAACGAGGTCGATAACCGATCGATCTTCCGCAGCGCGAGCCAGCTCGGCACGGTCAGCGATGGACCGCTTCAACCCTGTGAGTGGACCACTCTCGAGCATACCTGGAATGGGGCGACTTTTACCCAGACCAACATGACAGTTGAATCGGTGCCAAATTGCACCGTGACAATGCCATAGCGACTTTTCTAACTTCACGTTCCATGGTTCAAGACACAGGGCGCGAGGAATATCGCGCCCTGTTCTACGTGTTGCTTACAGGGATCTATTTCACACCGAAATATCCCAGGGCTGTCTCCAGCAATTTTCCGGCTTGAAAGACAAACGTCGCCCTTGCCGTTGGAGGCAAGCGATCGAGGAATTGTTCGATTTCCATTTCGGGCTCTACCATCGGTGACTGGGTACAGCTGCGCAGCCATTCGAGCGCGTTGCCCCGGTACGGATCCGGCAGCGCCCTCAAGCGTTCGACAATCGCAGCTCCGCCTACTCCATGCTCCCTCATGTCTCTCTCCTCCAAGGAATGGTCTTTGGTTCGCAGCACATTTAATGCAAGGTTCAGACCAGAGATCCGGGGGATGAGACGTGACACTGCCAGCTTGAGTCTTTGAAGGCCTCTGCTATCATCATGACATGCCAGAAGCAGCCTACCTGCAGTTGATCCGCAGTGGTGAACTCGAGCGGCGTACAGAGAGTGCGCGAGCCCGCGAAGCCGAATGCGACTTATGCGCCCGCAGCTGCGGCGTGAACCGCGCTGAACGCACCGGAGCCTGTCACACCGGCACGCTGGCCCGGGTTGCCTCCTATGGGCCACATCATGGCGAGGAATTCCCGCTGCGCGGGCAGCGTGGATCGGGAACAATTTTCTTTTCATGGTGCAACTTACGTTGTATTTACTGCCAGAACCATGACATCAGCCAGAACCCGGCCGGGCGTGAAATCCAGAGTGAAGAGCTGGCAGGGATTATGCTTGAACTGCAACGCTCCGGCTGCCATAACATCAACCTGGTCTCTCCATCACATGTCGTGGCGGAGATTCTGGAAGCGCTCGTGATCGCCGCGGGTAAAGGCTTGCAGCTGCCGCTGGTCTACAACACCGGGGGATACGATTCGCTGAGCGCTCTGAGCTTGCTGGATGGAGTCGTGGATATCTATATGCCGGACATGAAATACAGTCAGCCTTCGATTGCACGGGGATATTCGAAGGTGCGGGATTACCCCCGGGTGAACCGGGCCGCGGTGAGCGAGATGCACCGCCAGGTCGGCGATCTGCAGCTGGACGAGCAGGGCCTGGCCGTCCGGGGGCTTCTGGTTCGCCACCTGATTCTACCCGGCCGGTTGGCAGGCACACGTGAGATTATGCATTTCCTTGCATCGGAGATCTCAACCGATACCTATGTAAACATCATGGATCAATACCGGCCTGCGTTCCAGGCAGAGGCTCATGCTCAAATCAACCGCCGCCCGACTCCGGACGAATATGACGAGGCGCTTCAATGGGCGCGCGAGGTCGGGCTGCACCGCTTTGACCAGAGCTGAGGAGAGCTTTACCCGGGTGGCGACCCTATACCTCTTTGCAGATAGAAACGAAAAGCGCCGGCGTCGTGACGCCGGCGCTTTTTCGTAAGTGAAACCACGCTTAAGAGAGAAACATCGGCATACCTTCAACCCTGTGGATCTTCGGGCGGTAATTCTCGCGATCATACAATGCACCAACGTCGACCCGCTTGACCCCCTCCCGGGTCAGGGTCAGCGGGACGTGTTTGTAAATTCCGCTGCGTAGGGCGACCATGCGGCCGGTCTCACCTTTTATAGCCAGGTCTGCCGCCATCGTCGCATAATTAAATGCGACCATCAAGTCGAGCGAGTCCGGGCTGCCAGATCGCATCAGGTAGGCTACCTGCTGGTAGATAATATTCTCACCCGTTAGTTCCTTTATCAGATCCCCCAACACGGCCCCGACCCCACCCAGCTTCTTGTGCCCGTAAGCATCTGCCCGGCCGCTCAGCACCATCTCACCACCCTCCATGGTCGCGCCTTCCGAGATGGTCATCATGGCGTAATTGCTCGGATTGGTTTCCTTATCGGAGATCAACAGATGTGCCACACGCTCAGGGTCGAAGGGAACTTCGGAGATCAAGGCTCGATCGACACCTGCCAGGTAAGCCGCGACAAGCGAGGTTTCACCGCTGTAGCGGCCAAAGAGTTCGATGATTGCGACCCGCTCATGCGAGCCGGAGCTCGTCCGCAGGTTGTGGATAAAGCCGACGCTGCGCGTGACTGCGGTTGAGAAGCCAATGCAGTAGTCCGTTCCGAAGACGTCGTTATCCATCGTCTTTGGAATCGCGACGACCGGCACACCTTCATCATGCAGGCGTAGCGCGTAGGAGAGTGTATCATCTCCCCCAATTGGAATGAGCGCGTCCAGGCCGAGCTTCTCAATCACCTGCAGGACATGCGGTGTGAAATCCTGCACCTCGCCGTTTCCCGGTACCCCCTCTCCAGCAAGGAACTCGGGCACCCGTTCGGGTTTGACCTTGCTTGGGTTCGTCCGGGAAGTGTGCAGGAACGTGCCGCCGGTCCGATCGACTGTACGTACCCGTGCCGAATCCAGATCGATGGTATTCGCTTCCACCGAGGCCGGATCATCTGGTTGACATTCGAGCAGGCCAGCCCAACCACGCCGAATCCCCAGCACTGTGTGCCCATCGTCTAGGACGCGATTTACTACTGCTTTGATACACGGGTTCAGGCCAGGGACGTCACCGCCGCCAGTTAGAATTCCAATTTTCATCGAATCCGCCTTTGATGCAGAGAGTACAGGCTGCACACAGTTTCAACGGGCAAGTATGTGAGCCATGTCATAGAACTCGAGGTTTACCTTGCGGGTTTTCTGGGTAACCTCAGCCAGATCATGCAGTGTGAGCACTCGCCCCTGCAATCCGATCATTTTATCGGTTACGCCCTCAATCAGGGCATCTACGGCGCGAACACCCATGCGCGTGGCGAGCATGCGGTCGAAGGCTGATGGAATGCCGCCACGCGGGACGTGGCCAAGGATCGTGACCCGGGTTTCAAACCCGACCTCGCCCTGTTCAAGTGCGTTTTTGACCTGATCGGGGGTATAGGAGGCACCCTCAGCCATGATGATGATCGCGTGTGTCTTGCCGCGCTCGTAAGCCTGCTCGATCCGGTCGGCGATCTCATCCAGCGGGATCTCCTTCTCGGGGATGATAACGACCTCCGCTCCACAGATAACGCCCGTGATCAAAGCCAGGTATCCACAGTTTCGCCCCATCGTGACAACCAGGAATGCTCGTTGGTGCGAGGAAGCCGTATCCCGCAGCTTATCAACCGCCTCCATGATCGTATTGAGGGCTGTATCCACACCCAGTGACATGTCTGTGCCCCAGATGTCGTTATCGATCGAAGCGGGTATCCCAACGACATTTACCCCCATCTCCGCCAGGACATGAGCACCGCGCATCGAGCCGTCGCCGCCGATAACGACCATGGCATCGATCCCCGATTCGTTTAATTCCCGTAGCGCCTGGCGTTGGCCTTTATGTTCCATGAATTCGGGACAGCGTGCCGTTCGCAGGAAGGTGCCGCCGCGCTGCAAAATCCCGCCCACGTCGCGTGCCCGCAGCACTTCCATCTCACCCCGGATCAAGCCATCGAATCCTTCCTGGATGCCGATCACATCCAGGCCATGATAGAGAGCCGTCCGTACGGAAGCACGAATCGAGGGGTTAATGCCGGGTGCATCCCCACCGGAAGTTAGAATACCGAGTGTTTTAATATTCATTGGATCCTCAGAGGTTCAATCCGGATCGCCCGTTCGCCAAGCAGTTCTATCAGCTGAGCGTGCAGTTCGGGTGAATAGCCGGTGGTCGATTGCGGAAAATCCATGTGGTAACGGCGGGAAGCCTCGAAGAGTAAGAAAGCAAAATGATCCTCACCGGGGTAAGAACTCAAGAGGCCATGAACCCGTCTCAACCGCCGCGCATCACGCTGTGGGTCGCCAGTCGAATTGATCATGATCGTGATCATCCGGGGTTCGGCCGTCCCGTTCTCGCGACGGCTCTCATAGGATGCCAGCTCTTGTTTTCCGCTCGATGCCCCGGTCGATCCATGTTCCTTCAGGATCGCCGGATCGTGGCTGATGGTTGGAATTCCGAGGGCAATCGTTGAATCATTTACCGGGGGATCAGGAGCTGCGGATGGCAGATCGATGTTCCGGGTATCATGCGGCATTTCGGGCAGGTCATTGACCTCGGTCTCAACCAGCACCAGGTCCTCGATATCAACCGGTAATGGGAGGTCATTAAAAGCCGGGAATGGATCGGGTGGATTCTGGCTGGATGGATTGGTTTGGCTTGAAGCACGGATTGCGTTTAGTGGTTTAAGCCGCTTGTAATCAGCGGTTATGCTGTCAACCAGGATCTTTGGTTCGCCCCGTTCCCGGTCGACCTTGCCGGTTACAACGACGATGCTGTCATTCTCGATCCAATCGACGACCTTGTTCCATGCCCGGCTGAAGACGACCAGCTCGATTTTCCCTTGCAAATCTTCCAGCGTGATGAAACCCATAGCCTTGCCGGTGCGTGTTTGATAAGGTCGGATCGCGACGACTTCTCCCGCCACCCGAACTTCCTGCCCATGTGTGGTTTCTTCCAGGTCGGCGCTGAAATGGGAGACGATCTGGGTCAACTCATCCATGTGCTGCGTGAGCGGGTGAGCTGAGACATACACACCCAGCAGTTCCTTTTCCCACTGCAGCAGCCTGCGCTGTGGAACGTTAGCGGCGATATCCGGCAGATCGAGAGTTTCCTCCACGCCGGTCGCCTCTCCGAAGAAGGTCATCTGGCCAACCTCGGAGGCCTTGAAATGCGCACCGGAGAGCGCCGTGATGCGGTCGAGCGAATCGAGCATTGTGATGCGCTGTGCGAGATCATCCAGTGCCCCGACCCGAACCAGGCTCTCCAGGGCCCGCTTGCCAACCAGCCGCAGATCCACCCGCCGGGAGAATTCTTCCAGGCTTGAGAAGGTCCCTTCCGCTTCGCGTGCGGAAAGAATCGCTTCTACCGCTCCGTCGCCGACATTCTTCGTCGCGCCCAGACCAAAGCGGATCGTTGGCGTGCCACTGGCTGTGTCCTCAGCTGAAAAATCCAACTGGCTGAAGTTGACGTTGGGCGGGAGCACGTCAAAGCCCATGCGCCGACAGTCGGCAATATAGACCGCGACCTTTTCCGTGTCGTGTTTGAAAACCGAGAGCAGCGCCGTCATGTATTCAAGTGCAAAATGTGCCTTGAGGTAGGCGGTCTTGACCGCGATGACCCCGTAGTCCGCAGCATGGGCCTTATTGAAACCGTAGCGGGCGAAGTTCTCCCAATCGTCAAAGACCTCGGTCGCCGTGGTCTGATCGATGCCGCCGGATACAGAGCCCTTGATGAATTTTTCACGGTGACGCTTGAGCTGTTTCTCTTTCTTCTTTGCGATGGCTTTTCTAAGACCATCCGCCTCGGAGGCCGTATATCCGGCCATCTCCATCGCCGCAAACATGATCTGTTCCTGATAAACCGGGATGCCGTATGTTTCCTCGAAGATATTCGCCAGGGTCGGATGGCGGTATGCAATCTGTTCCTCACCATGCATGCGGCGAATATAAGTCGGGATGAATTCCATTGGTCCCGGCCGGTAAAGTGCGACCATGGCGATAACGTTCGCCAACTCGCGCGGCTTCATCTCCATCAGGTAGCGGCGCATGCCCACGCCTTCAACCTGGAAGACCCCCAGGACCTCGCCCCGCCCGAGAAGTTCGAAGGTCTCGGGATCGTCGACCGGGATGGAGTGAATATCCAGCGTGACTCCGTGCCGCTCTTGAATTAACTCGCAGGCACGCGCCATCACGGTCAGCGTTGATAGGCCGAGAAAATCAACCTTGAGCAGGCCGAGTGAATCGATAATTTGCATCTCGAATTGCGTGACTGAGCCGATCGGATTCTCTTCGCTGTTGCCGCCCGTCGGGCGATGAAGGGGGACATACTCAGTGATCGGTTTATCGGTGATGATCACCCCGGCCGCATGCGTCCCGGCATTTCGAACGACACCCTCGAGCTTGGTCGCGGTATCGATCAACTCCCGCAGGTAGGGAGTCTCCTCATAAATTTGACGCAGGCCAGCTTCCTGCTTCAGGGCTTCAGGGATCGACATCGGTTTACCGGGAATGTTAGGGATCATCTTGGCTACCCGGTCAACATCCGGCAGGGGAATATCGAGCACACGACCAACATCCCGAATTGCGGCTCGGGCGCCCAGCGTACCAAAGGTGATAATTTGCGCAACTTTGTCGCGGCCGTACTTGTCGGCCGTATATTCGAGCATGCGGTAGCGCTGGTCATCCTGGAAATCGAGGTCGATGTCGGGCATTGAAACCCGGCCTGGATTGAGAAAACGTTCAAAGATCAGGCCGTGCTCGATCGGATCGACTAATGTGATTTCTAGGCTGTAGGCCACGATCGAACCAGCGGCCGAGCCGCGGGCGTTGTACCAGATGTCCTGTTCGCGGGCGTAACGGCAGAGATCCCAGACGATCAGGAAGTAATTATCAAAGCCCATTTCGTGGATAATTTTCAGCTCGTAATCGAGCCGTTCCCTGATCTCGGGAATGCTGCTTTGCGTTCCGTAGCGTTTCTGCAGTCCGGTTTCACAGAGCTGGTGCAGGTAGGACTGTGAGCTCTGCCCCTGTGGAACATCAAAAGGCGGCAGCCGGTAGCCCTGAAATTCGAGGTCCAGCTCGCAGCGCTCCGCGATCCAGAGCGTGTTCTCGAGCGCGCCGGGGACGTGGCCAAAGAGCTCCCGCATTTCCTGTGGCGACCGCAGGTAGTAGGAGGGATCGGTCATCCGCATCCGGTCCGGGTCGGTATAGAGCGAACCGGTCTGAATGCAGAGCAGGATATCCTGCAGCTCAGCATCAGATGGTTGAACGTAATGCACGTCATTCGTTGCGATGAAATGTGCATCATAGCGGTTGCCCAGCTCGATTAACTTCCGGTTGATCTCCGGCAGCTCGGGAATATCATGATCCTGCAGCTCGAAGAAGAAGCGGTCGCGTCCGAATACCTCCATGTACCAGTCGAGCAGCTTGCGTGCCTGTTCATCCTGACCGTTCTGAAGCGCGCGCGGTACCTCGCCAGAGAGACAGCCGGTGGAGCATATCAGGCCTTCATTATGGGCGGCCAGAAATTCATGATCGATGCGCGGCCGATAGTAGAATCCTTCCAGCTGGGAAGCCGTGGCGATATCGAGCAAATTGCGGTAGCCCGTTTCATTTTCTGCCAGCAGCAGCAGGTGGAAGGATCGGCTGTCCAACGTGGAGTCGCGGTCCTGCATCCCCCGGCTCGCCAGGTAGCCTTCCATGCCGATGATTGGTTTGATATCGGCATTGCGGGCTGCACGGAAGAAATCGATTACACCGAACATCGCGCCGTGATCGGTCAAAGCCAGGGCCGGCATACCCATGGCCTTAGCCTGCTCAACAAGCTTATCGACCTTACTCAGGCCATCCAGGAGCGAATATTCAGAGTGTACGTGTAGGTGGACGAAGGACATGCCTCTCCCGACCGGCTGGAGATGCGCCGATACTGGTTGCACCGCAGAAACCGATTATAGTCAACAGATGGTGCTGCCGCTAGTGTTCTGACCGTTAAAGATGGAAATTTTAAGGTTGCTGTATATCAACCGCTTCCGTTCCATGCTACCCTCAGGTTCAGAAGTGGCCGCCGGCACTATGCGAAGGAGCATCTATGGCAAGGGGTGTGAGGGAGCTGATACGCGGCGTGCGCTCGATTGGTCTGGCTAATATGGCAGCGAGCGTGCGCTACTCAATCATTCGTGACCGCATGAACGCACGCCTTCGCAAGCGTGATCGTCCGACTCCAGCTATCACCCCGGGAGATCTTCAGACGGCCACACCCACAGTCCATGGCGCACGCTTCACCTTCGAGCATGCAGAACTTGAGATCCTCTTCCTCGCGCCGGACGTCATCCGCTGCTCCTGGTCACCTGGCGAGCCACCGGTGCCCTATGCAATTGCAGATTTCGCCTGGTCGGGCGATAGCACCAACCTCACCAGGATAGAAAATGGCTGGAGCCTGGCAGGTTCGCAATGCAGGCTTGAACTCAGCCCGACAGGTGATCTGCGCTTCTGTACGCTGACTGGGAGGGTGCTGCAAGAGGACGGCCCCCCGCACCTGGCCGGAAGGGCATGGTCGCTCGAATCCAACCTGGCGCCGGAGGCGGTCGTCACCGGTCTAGGGGAGCGAGCCGCTGGTCTGGACCTGCGCGGCCGACGCTACCGCTTTTGGAACCTTGATCCTGGAGGCGGCTACGGAGCAGGTCATGATCCGTTGTACCTTTCGATCCCCGTCTATTATGTGCTGCAGCGCGCCGGGGGCTATCTCCTCTTTCATGAGAATTCGCATGACGGCTGGATTGAATTCAATCAACGCCTCAAAATCCATTTCGAAGGCGGTCTGCTGCGGACGTACTTTATTCCAGGCGAGCCCGGTCAGGCACTGGCCCGCTATAGCGACCTGACGGGCCGCGCGCCGCTTCCGCCGCTCTGGGCGTTGGGTTATCACCAATCACGCTGGGGATATCGCACGGAAGCTGAAATTCGGGAACTTGCATCTCGATTCGCCGAACATCAGCTGCCGCTCTCCGCCATCCATCTCGATCTGGATTACATGGACGGCAACCGCATCTTCACCGTCGATGAAGAGCGCTTCCCACAGCTGGGGAAACTTGCCAGCGACTTGCTTGAGAAGGGGATCCGCCTGGTGACGATCATCGATCCGGGTGTGAAGGCTGAGCGGGGCTACCGTGTTTACAGCAGCGGGCTGGAGCGTGAGGTCTTCTGCCGCCGGGGGGATGAGCGGCTCCTGCATGCGCCGGTTTGGCCCGGGTGGTGCGCTTTTCCCGATTTCAGCGCGTCCGAAACGCGCTCCTGGTGGTCTGAGCAGTACCCACGCCTGCTGGACCAAGGAATCGCTGGCGTCTGGCATGACATGAATGAGCCGGCGGCATTCGCGGCCTGGGGCGAACCCACGCTGCCGCTCGATACGCAGCATGCCCTCGAGGGCCAGGGCGGGGATCACCGCAGCGCGCATAACCTCTACGGCCTGCTGATGAATCGGGCTGGCTACGAAACGCTGCGCCGATATCATCCCCAGCGCCGTCCGTTTATCCTCACCCGTTCGGGGTGGGCGGGCGTTCAGCGTTATGCCTGGTCCTGGTCCGGTGACACGGAAAGCAGCTGGGAGATGCTCGAACGGACAATAGCTACGCTGCTCGGGATGGGCATGAGCGGGCTGCCATTCGTCGGGAGCGACATCGGGGGCTTCAGCGGAAAACCCGATGCAGAGCTCTACCTGCGCTGGCTGCAGCTGGCCGCATTCACACCATTTTTCCGCACTCATTCTGCGCTTGGCACCGAACGACGCGAACCATGGGCCTTCGGCGAGGACACGCTCACAATAGCCCGTAAGGCGCTTCGGTTGCGGCAGACGCTTATGCCATACATCTACAGCCAGGCCTGGGTCACAAGTACGCAGGGTATTCCACTGATGCGGCCGACGTTCTGGGCCGATCCAGCGGACGAGGATCTGTGGCAGATCGACGATCAATTCATGCTGGGTGATGCGCTGCTCGTGGCGCCCGTCCTGATCCCCGGCGCGCCTGAACGGCAGGTGACTCTGCCTACTGGATCATGGGTGGAATTCCATTCCGGAGAAGTGTTTGAAGGGCCGGGCGAGATCACACTTCCCGTTGAGATGGATCGCATTCCGGTTCTGGTGCGGGGCGGCAGTCTGCTGCCGCTCGCTGTGCAGGGAGGCATCAACCTGCGGCTTACCTTGCCCGGTCCGGATGGAGAGGCCGGAACGCTATATCGTGACGGGTGCGATGGCTACGGTGCATACCGCTTGGAGCGTTTCGAACTCGTGCACGACGAGGGCTTGATTCGACTGCACTGTCAAACCGCAGGCGATTTCCAACCGAAGGAAACGATGCAGTTAGAAATCGTTGGAGAGAACGCAGGTTCAATCGCAGCGGATGGCCAGCCTCTGGACCGGGGGGAGCGAGGCTGGCCCCTGCCTCCTTTCCAGACGCTCGAGATCAAACTACCCTATCCCGGTAATTTAATCCAAACAGCGCCCGGCTGAAATAGCCCGGGCGCTGCCTGTTATGGTTCGAAGAAGGTACTACTTCGTAGTCTTCGTGGTTTTCGATGACCGCGAGCTTGTGCTGCGTTTCTTCGGTGCTGGCTTCTCCGGCGCATCCGTCGGCGGCACTTCAGACACCTCCACCATGCCGTACGGGCGGGTACCAAAACGCGTCATCAGCACTGCACCCAGGCCAACGGCACTCGCCAGGAAGGGCGCCAACCAGCCTACGCACGGGATGAAGCCAATGCCGTTCACGACCAGCGCGAAGATCAGGGTGCCCAGACCGGCCGCGACCACCGGCTGGAAGTCCTGGTTCATCGCCTTCGCCAGGCGCTTGCCTACCTCGAGGCCGAGCGCAATCCAGCCAAGTACCCCAGCCGCAACCAGCACCAACGCCCCGAGCAACCCGACGACTGCCAGGCAGATCGTGATGATCAGGAACACGATCAGGATCGGTCCGACGATGATCGTCAGCAGGCCGAACGCTCCAGAGATGATGGGCTGATCGACGATCGTATCTGCCACCAGGCTGACCTGCTTGGGCAGGAACATAACCACCAGCACAGCCAGGGCTGCAAGCATGAAGCTCTGGAAAAGGTAACCGGCAACACGCCCGGCGTAGTTCATGCCAAAGTTCGTGCCAATATTGAGAGGGAAATTCCTGCCAAAGCGCAGGTTGTACGGGAAGTTCAACTCCTCGCCTGAGATCGTGTCACCCATGATTCGACCGCCGTCCCGATTGACATTGCCGCCGAAGGTGACCAGGTCGCCTTCCACAACTGCGCCGGCGCTCATGCGGGCATTTCCGCCAACCACCGCCAGGTCGCCGCCAATCGCGCCATCGATCGTCAGGTTACCACCGACCAGAAAAACGTTACCGGTGACCCGGGAATCCGCCATCAGGGTCGCATTGCCGCCAATGACGGCCAGATCGCCATCAAGGGTTTCACCGGTTTCGAGGACGAATTCCCCTCCAAGCACGACACGCCCATCCATATAACCTCCCGCAAACGCGGTCATGGAGAACGCCAGTGTCAGGACGAGAACCGTCAGACTGAGGGTCCACAACTTTTTCATCTTGCCTTACTCCTTTCGAACGAATTGAGAGTTCATACGGTATAGCGAAAGTATCCAAATCCCCAGCATTCCACTGAAGGCTACCGAGCCTGCCAGCAGATAGGCTGGAGTGAGGCTGCCAACAATGTTCTCAACCAGCAGCGCCATGAAATCTCCCAGCAGCGAAAATAGAGCGCTAATGCGCATGATCTCGACCAGTGATTTCATTCCTGTGCTGACCAATGGGGCAAGCCAGGAGATAATCTCACCGCCGAACAAGACAGCCAGTGCAACCACTCCGGCAGTGATCATCATCACCGAAAGGCCAAAGAGCCGCCCGTGCGCTTTTCGCTGCCTGGCTTTCAACCGGCTCTGGAAGCGCAGGCCGAATCCCTCGGCCGGGGCAACCATGGCAGCACCGGCCAGGTGATCTTCCATCTGGCTGAGTGCCCTGGCCAGTTCATTGCACGAGGAGCAAGATGCCAGATGCGATTCGAGCTCTGCGCGCTGGACGGACGTCAGGTGCTTTACGTCAAACAGCATCGCTTCGAACGGCAGATGGTCCATTCTTCACGCCTCCTTGCAGAAAACCCTCACGCTGCTGCCAATTCGTGGCTAGCTCACGTCGGGCTCGATGCAAACGGCTCTTTACCGCTGAGATCGATAACGAGAGTACCGAGCCAATCTCCTCATAGGAGTAGTCATACCAGTAGAGCAGGATTACGGCTGCGCGGTCGACCGCGCTGAGTGTGCCCAACATCCCCTTCACCTGCTCCTGCATTTCCAATCGAGCAAACCGATCTTCCGGACCCGGGTCGGGGTGAGGACCCTCCTGTCCGGGCAGCAGTTCTTCCATCGAAACCATCTTCAGCCTTCTGCGCCGCAACCGATCGATACAGTAGTGCGATGCAATTGACAGTATCCAGGTTGCGAACTTGCGTTCTGGATCATATCGCCTCAGGTTGCGGTGAGCACGCAGGAAGCTCTCTTGCGAGGCGTCCTCCGCTTCGAGCGGGTCCCCCAGCATGCGGTAGCACAGGTTGAAGACTGGCCGCTGATAGGCCTCCACCAGAAGAGCAAAGGCCTGATCATCGCCATTCAATGCGTCGGTTATCCAAACCTGTTCTGCCGCAGGGTCGTAATCTGTCATGCAAATCCGCTCTCCCGGCTACCCTACCATACAATACGCAAAACCGCCCCGGGGGTTGCAGGAAACCCGGGGCGGACACCCTTCATGCTCGTGCTTCAAGCGTTTGAGAGCTGGGTATTGAATTGAGTGGAGTACAGGTTCGCATACAATCCACCCTGGTTGAGCAGGTCCTCGTGCCGGCCGCGTTCCACAAGCCGGCCCTGGTTCATGACCAAAATCAGGTCCGCATTCATGACAGTGCTTAAGCGGTGAGCGATAACGAGCGAGGTACGTCCCTGCATTACGATCTGCATCGCTTCCTGGATCAACGCTTCGGACTGCGAATCCAGACTGCTCGTTGCTTCGTCCAGGATCAAGACCTTGGGATCCTTCAGAAGCACGCGGGCAATGGCCACGCGCTGCTTTTCACCACCCGACAACCGGTAGCCGCGTTCACCAACCAGCGTGTCATACCCATCCGGCAGGCCGGCGATAAATTCGTGGATGTTTGCGGCCCGGCAGACAGCTTCTAGCTCAGCCTGCGTTGCATCCGGTTTGGCGTAAAGCAGGTTCGCGCGCAGGGTATCATGAAACAGGTAGGTCTCCTGTGTGACCATTCCGATATGCTCAGCCAGCGAATCAAGCTGAACATCTCGTAAATCATGCCCATCAAGCAGCACGCGCCCTTCCGTTGGATCGTACAACCGGGGCAGCAAGTACGTGATGGTAGTCTTTCCTGCGCCGCTTGGTCCAACCAGTGCGGCAATTTGACCGGGTTCTATGGTGAAGTTCACATCGCTCAATGCCCAGCGTGGTTCTGGTGTCTCATCCTCGCCTCCGTTCCCCGCTTCGGCTTTGCTTTTCTTCGGCGGCAGATAGCCGCCTTGTCCGCCCCGGCCCCAACCGAAGCGCCGCAGCTCTTCAAGGCCAATCACCTTGCCATCCCGATCGAGGTAACTGAAGCAGACATCCTCGAAGCATACTTCGCCACGTACCTGATCGAGCCGGACTGCCTGCGGCCCATCTTTGATCTCAACCGGCAGGTCCATCACTTCGAATACTCGTTCAAAGGAAACCATCGAGGTCGCAAATTCGACCCGGGCGTTGGTCATCGCCATCAGTGGGCCGTAAAGATCGGACAGGTAAGCACTGAAGGCGACGATCGTACCGATCGTGAAAGCTCCCCGCAGGACGAGATGACCGCCGAGCCAGAAGACAAGGGCCGTGCCAACAGCACTCACCAAGCTTAATGCCAGGAAGAACCAGCGCCCGATGACCGCCTGGCGAATGCCGATGTCACGCACTGATGCTGCACGCTCCTCGAAACGGTCGACCTCCGAGTGGTAGCGTCCGAAGATCTTCACCAGCAGCGCACCGCTGATATTCAGCGTTTCATTCATCAGAGCATTCATCCCGGCGTTAAATTCCATCTGACGTCGGGCAACATCCCGCAGCAGGATGCCCACCCGTCGGGCTGGCAGGATAAACAAGGGCAGGATCGCAATCCCCAGCAGCGTCAGGCGCCATTCGAGCGAGAGCATGATCCCGAGCGTGGCAATGAGCGAAAAGATATTGCTGACGATGGTGACCAGCGTGCCCGTGATCGCCCGCTGCGCGCCGATGACGTCGTTGTTGAGTCGTGACATCATCTCACCAACCTGCGTGTTGGTGTAGAAACGCATGCTCATGCGCTGCAGGTGGGCGTACAGCGCCCGACGAAGATCGTAAATGATGCCCTCACCGATCGCGGAACTGGCGTAACGCTGGGCTACTCCCAGTAATCCGTTGACCAGCGGCACCAGCACCATCCCGATCGCAAGCAGGTTCAGCCTCGGGATGTTCTTATCAGGCAGGGTGTGATCGATCAGGTCCCGGATCAGAAGCGGTGGAATCAGGCTGAGAAGCGAGATCACCAGCATCGTGATCAGGATGATGATGACTTTGCGCGCATAAGGCCGGGCATATCCTGCCACACGCAGCAAAAGCGCCCGGCTGACATGCGGCTGATCTTGTTCTTCATCATAGCGGACGAAAGACCACCAACCGCCGGAGTGAAAACCCATAAATGGCTGCCTTTTCCTTGATGTAGAGGATCTCCGGGCATTATATCGCATGGGGTGTGGAACCCGGGTGCTATACTGGATACAGTTCAGTCCATCCTGATGAAGAGGATTTTTAGATGACCGTGCTCGCGATTGACCTGGCCAGCAAACGCTATACCGATTTCGGTCTGGCACAAATCGACCCCGGTTCAACTACCCCTTTCTTCCCGACCCCCGGAGAGCTGGGGCTGAGCGGCCAACCACAGATCGAGCCATGTGCAGAGGCACTCGACAGCTATGCCCGTTCGCAGGGAATTTCCGTAATGCTGCTCGATGGGCCGCAGGGCTGGCGCCATCCGCTCTCCCCCATTGAACATATGCGGCTGGCAGAAAGAGTGCTGAATACCCCCGGGAAGACCGGAATCCCCGGTCACTCAAAACCGAAGACCTACCTGGCCTACACCACGTTCTCGATCGAGCTCTTTGACACGCTGCGCCGGGAGTTCGGCTGGGGTTTACTACGGGAGGGCTGGGAGAGACGGCGACGTGGACGCTGGTTGGCCGAGTGCTTCCCCTCCTCAGCCTGGCAGCTGTTGGGGATGGAGAGATTGCCAAGCAAAGCACGCAAAGATCGTAACCTGCTGCGTAAGTTCACCCGCCGGCTGGCAAAGGTTACTGGGTACACGCTGCCGCGCGGTCTGACGCACGATCAACTGCAGGCCGCCGTCGTGCTCCCGGCAGCGGTGGCAATCGCCAATCGCGATCCAGCCAGGCTGATCATGGTCGGTTTCGACCCCCTGCCAGCGCCCGGTGGATCGGTTTACGAAGGTTGGATCGTCAACCCGCGTGTTCCATCACCATAACCCCTAATGTTGACAATACTGCCTACGAAGCAACCGGGGGCTGTGCCCGGGCTCTATATTCTCAATATCCAACTGACCAAACCGATCATCCTTGCCCCGGGCAGGCTCGGGCGGCAGACCTTTGAACCCGGGAATTACCTGTACGTTGGGAGCGCTCATGGCTCGGGCGGACTGAGAGCCCGCCTCGCTCGGCACCAACGTTGTTGCCGATCCACCGTCCGCCATTGGCATATCGACCACCTGCTCAAAATGGGGAGTTTGCTCAACTATTGGTGGAGTGCGGACGATGGCGAACAGGAATGTACGTGGGCGAACATTCTGAGTTGCTGTGGAAAACGTTGGCCAAGGGGATTCGGCGCTTCCGACTGCCGTTGTGCGGGTCATCTGGTTTATTTCCACAATCGTAATTCGCTGTGCGACTCGATCCAAGAATTAGCCGCCAAGTTGAACGAGATGTACTTTAGTTCGTGGGATCCAGCTGCCGGTTTGATTTACGAGGTGGAACAGGAACTGCAGAGCCTCAAGCTGCAATCCTCTTGATCATGTAGGATTGGCCCAGCTCGTAGCCAAGCTTGCGGTAGTAGTTGCGCGTACCCAGCGCTGCGATGACAGCTATCCGGCAGTAGCCGCGTGAAGCGGCAAGCTCTTCAGCGGCTGCCATCAGTTGGGTCCCCAGGCCGCTGTGTTGAGCCACACCTTCGGCTTCCTCGCCCACCTCGAGCGATTGTCCGTAGACATGCACCTCACGTACGACGGCAGCCTCTTCAAGGTCTGCCTGTTCGAGCTGCGGTGATCCTTCGCCAGGCAGTGACAGCCGTAGAAAACCGGCCAGGCGGTCTTCATCCGTGTTGAAGGAAAGAAAATGCTCCTCACTTCCGCCGGTCAAATAGATCAGGTCGTCATAGGTCAGATCTTCTGACTGCACCTGACGCCCGCGCACTTCACGGCAGCGGATACACTGACAGCGTTCTCCCCGCCGGCGCAGTTCACGCTGCGCGTCCT
>Ga0315534_1000888_pt1 | contig 20970 bp, 13 predicted proteins | sample SalMarSW160240MG_FD_203094 | JGI IMG/M metagenome (GOLD analysis project Ga0315534, IMG submission 203094) | Salt marsh sediment microbial communities from the Plum Island Ecosystem LTER, Massachusetts, United States - Salt Marsh Sediment SW1602-40 ... | reverse complement strand
AAAAGACTATCGTGTCGAAACGACCTGGTCCTGTAAGCACACCTCAAATTAAGGTCGATTCCAACTGCATAGTTGTTTGGGGCTATGCCATAAAACCTGTAAGCACACCTCAAATTAAGGTCGATTCCAACCCTATCTGTTGTAACTGGAGATTTTACAGGCTGTTGGAGCAATAACTGCATTAAAAAAACAAATGTGCTTGGTGAGCGAACACAACGGGAAAGCATTTTTCCACTTACATGTGCCTTCTCAGCCTTAAGGCCGTACAGGTCGGCCTTCAGTCGCCTGCCCGCGATTACCTTAAAGGTTAGCGAAACATTGATGGCGACCTCATTTAACTTTTCAATGAGCATCAAATTTCAAACCATGCTTCTCACATTGTACACGAATAAGCTTCTCGATGTCAAGTGTTGCTATATTTCTGGCGGCATTGTAATCAGGGTCGGCCTCATAGCCACACTCCGGACACAAAAATTTGGTTACTTTTCCATAAGTTCTGCCTGCATCCCGGAAAGCACGGTCGAAGTCCATATTTATAAAGCCACACTCACTGCAACGGCGTGATGTGTATCTCGGATTTATCTGCTTTAATGTGATTCCAGCTTCCTCGGCCTTGTATTTAAGAAACTGCTGCAATTGATGATACCGCCATCGAGCACCGATGAAAGTACCTGTTAGTTCCTCTTTGAGGCTGGACAGGTCTTCTATCTGGATGACTCCTGCTTGATGGTTCTTTGCAAAATCAATAACGGATGCAGAAAGTTGATGGTTCAGCGTACTATATGATTTTTCGATACGGCCTCTTAGTTTTTCAGTTGGTTGTAATTTTCTTTTTACTCCGTGACCTGTTCTTGCAGTGGAATGCGAAATACTTACTCTACCGCCACGTTGAATAGCACGGCGGCGGGCCATGACCTGCTTCTGCAGTGACTTAATTCTTTCGCCGAGAGCCTTGAAGTGTAGGTAGCCCAGCCTTGCGTGTCCACTATTGAGTGCAACATACAATGGTATAGAAAATCCGAGGTCGACACCGACTACAATTTCCGGATTGAGTTTACCTGTGGTTTTGGGAAAGTCATATGTTACATACAGCCACCATTTTCTTGTTTGAACATCCTCTTTAATCTCAAACAATCGCTGCCGGTAACCATCTGCCGAATTGTCTGTATTTTGGAGCAGCCGCTCAAGTATTGCCTGCTGGCCGGGATTTAAGTCGCCAGTCCCCAACACAACCCGCGGGTATGGATTTCGGCATATCATAAGCTCCACCTCAACTTCACCGGAATCTCCTTGCTCAAGCCTTCGTTGGTATAGCTTATCGCAACGAACCGGAATAGACATAGTATTACGAAATGTAGGCAGAGCAACTTGACCGCGAACAATTTGTCGCCATTTTGTGGGGCTTGTTATCCCTCTTATTTTGTACTGACTCAACGCCCCTGCAACAGTATCGGGAACAGCGCCTGTCTGTGAATAACGGCTAAGGTCTTTTTCGTCTACTCCTTCCTCGATGAGCATCTCACGCAGTCGGCGGGAGAGCTTACCCATAGTCTCTGCTTTGAACTCTTCAGCCCTTTTGGTACGGAACATATGAAAACCCAGGTATGCTTCACTTACTGCGAGGTTAGCTAATCTGAAAACCCTATAACGGACAGTTCTCAGCATATTACCCAGTTCGGGCCAAGTCATATCACCTGCTGGCTTAAGAATCCGAAGCCTTGCAACTTTTACGAGTGTTTTTGCTTTCTCTTTCATAACATTCAAAAATTCCCGTCAAAAAAAACACATTTTAACGACAACTCTCCCGTATTTATACCCGCATGTCGCAAGCAGCAACCCATAAAATACCCATATCACGCAATAGTTTGTTTTCCGTAATTAAATATCATCGTTTTTAATTGATTTCTCATCCATACCACCAGGAGCTATAGACTCAATTTGTTTAAACGGATAACTATTTAATGTTGTTTCTAATTCGACATATAATCGAGCCATTTGAGGATTGTTTGGGTCTTTTTCTAAAAGTTTACACAGCTCTTGAGCATGCCATTTAATTAGCGACAAGTCATTCATTTTATTCCCCTTATATCATCAATATCCAAACCCATAATTTCCGGCATTTTCGTGACTCGTGAAGAGATAATTTCATATTTCACATTTCACATTTCAAATTGGCGGTTCAATGAAAGAATCCGCTCAAAGATGTACCACGCCATTAGGGACAGAAAATAACACAAATTCCCTAATCCGTCAATACAAAATTCGTGTTCATTCGTGGCTAAAACAAAATCCGCTAAATCAGTGCAATCTGTGGTTGAATCTTGTAATCCTTACCTACTTTTCAAGCAGGTCAAAAAAAATCCTTGTCCTTTATACGAAAAGCCCTTAGTATGTTGGTTTTTGAAGGTTTCTTAGCGGTAAATTCTAAAAACTAACTGTTATTGAGGTTCAAAAGTGGCAAATACCAACAATATTCGCAATATCGTTCTTTTGGGTCACGCCGGCAGCGGTAAAACCTCGCTGGCCGAGTCAATCCTGCACAAAACCGGCGCATCGAATCGGCTCGGCAGCGTTGACGAGAAAACTTCAGTCTGCGATTACTACGACGAGGAAAAGGAGCATCAGCACTCCATCTCGTCGGCCGTGGTTCACGCCGACCATAACGGCAAGCTGCTCAACATCATCGATACGCCGGGCTATCCTGATTTCATCGGCCCTGCCATAACAGCGATGCCGGCCGCCGAAACAGCCGTCATCGTCATCAGCGCAGCAGCCGGCATAGAGACCAACACCCGCAAGCTCTTCAACCTCGCTGCGGACGCCAATATGCCCCGGCTGATTGTCGTCAACAAAATAGACGCAGAAAACATCGACCTGTCCGCCCTGCTTAAAAACATCCAGGAATCATTCGGCTTTCAATGCCGCTGCGCCAATCTGCCCGCTGCGGACAAGGCATCTGTCATCGACTGCATCGAAAACGATGCCGGTGAATCGCCGCTGATGGACGTCGGCCAGGCCCACACCGAGCTCATCGAGAGCGTCATAGAGGCTGACGATGAGCTTATGGAAAGCTACCTCGGCGGAGAAGAAATCTCTACCGACAAGATCGCTTCGGTATTCGTGGAGGCCCTCAAAGCCGGCACTCTCGTACCGGTAGTATTTACCAACGCACGCAAAGAAGTCGGCGTAACCGAGCTGCTCGATATTATCACAAAATACACGCCGGCTCCCGACCAGGCGGCCCCCGCTCACATCAAAGCCGGCGAGACCGTAACGGAGCTGAAAGCCGACCCCGCCGGCCCTTTGGCCGGGCTCGTTTTTCGCACCACTTTCGACCCGCGCTCAAATATGAAGTACTCTACCATTCGCATCTTCAGCGGCACAATGAAGTCCGATTCCAATATCCATCGCAACGACGAGAAGAAAGGCATCCGCCCCGGGCATATCCTCAAATCCCAGGGCGGCGAAACAAATGAAATCGAGGACGGCATAGCCGGTGATATTATAACGCTGGCAAAAGTTGACGAGCTGCAAACCGGCGACCTCGTAAATGACGGCAAAGTCAAAGGCCAATTCGAGCAGCCGCCCGTGCCCGAGCCGATGTATTCGCTGGCCCTTGAGCCGGCCACCAGAGGTGACGAGCAAAAGATAAGTTCCGCACTCGATAAATTATGCGAGGAAGACCCCTGCTTCAAAATCAAACGCGACCAGCAGACAAAAGAGCTCGTCGCCAGCGGACTCGGCGACCTGCACCTGCGGGTAATGATCGAGAAGATGGAGAACCGCTCAAAGCTCTCTGTAAACACCAAGGAGCCGAAGATTCCATATCGCGAAACGATTACAGCAAAGGCAGAGGGCCATTACCGCCACAAAAAGCAATCCGGCGGCGCAGGCCAGTTCGGCGAGGTCTATCTTCGTGTGGAACCGGCCGACCGCGGCTCCGACCCGCCACTGCAGTTCAGTTGGGACATCTTCGGCGGTTCAATCCCACGACAGTATGAGCCGGCCGTCGCAAAGGGCATAAACGAAGTGATGCTCAGCGGCATCATCGCAGGTTTTCCCATGCAGGATATAAAAGCCTCGATTTACGATGGCAAGCACCATCCGGTCGATTCAAAGGAAGTGGCATTCCGGGCAGCGGGCAGGGAGGCGTTTAAGGTCGGCATCAAAAATGCAAAACCGGTTCTGCTGGAACCGATAGTCAATATCGAAGTTACAATACCGGCGGAGAACGTCGGCGATATCACCGGTGACCTTGCCTCCAAACGCGGAAGAGTGCTCGGCCAAGACACTCTGCCGGGAAATATTATCGTCATCAAGGCCCAAGTGCCGCTGGCGGAAGTTTCCCAGTATAACAGCCAGCTCAAAAGCGTTACCGGCGGACGCGGCAGCTACTCGATGACTCTCAGCCATTATGAGCTGGTCCCGCCTAATGTGCAACAACAGATTATCGCACAATATTCCAAAAAGAAAGAATCTGATTAAAGCCTGTCCCCATATGCTGGGGGCGGGGATGCGGCAGCAAATCATCGCTCAATACGCAAAAAAAGAGGCGGATTAACAGTGATAAATCTCTTATCTGCCGGCTTGGCCGAAGGCGAACGATAAGCGTGAAGCGGGCAAAATGCCGCGTTTCTGAGGCGAAAATGGGGCTGAAAAAAAATTTTAAAAAATTTTCATTTTTTTCTTGACAACTACTATATGACATAGTACTTATATACTTAGTAGTAATAAGCGAACTCTTTTTAAGATATGGAGACAATTATATGAGCAGACAATCGCCCGACGATTTAGGCCATCTCCAGCGAGCCGTCCTTGAAATAGTCTGGCAGCTCGGCGAGGGTACGGTTCATGAGGTCAGAGACCAGCTATCCCGCCGAAGGAAGCTGGCCTATACAACGGTCCTAACAACCCTGCAGAACCTGGAAAAGACCGGCTGGCTGCGTCACCGCACACAGGGAAAAAGTTACATCTATCTGCCAGCCCGTACTCGTGAAGAAGCAGGCGCCAGCTCGTTGAGGAGACTGTTGAAACGAGCATTCGACGGAGATGCCTTTTTGATGTTCCAACATCTTATACGCCAGAGCAATTTCAATGATGAAGAGCTTCGGGAACTGCGAAAAATGATTGATAAAAAGAGAAAGGAGAGAAAAAAATGACAGGAGAGTTTTTTTCTCGAAATGATTTCCTGTGGTGCTGCGCATGGCAAAGTACAGCTTGTGTTGCGCTGGGATTGGTTATCAGTTTCGTTTTGAGGTCCCGACCCGCACGGGCACATCGGGTATTGCTTTTAGCGATGATTGCAGCGGTCATAGTGCCGACTATGAGCTTGCTGGTAAAGCAGTATGAATTAGGCGTGTTTGTTGCCCAACCGGTTGTTACTCAACCGGAACCTGAAGACCAACTCACAGTAACCAATTACGAACAGTCGGAGACAACGGCATCCGAAAACTTTGAGCACATGCCTTACATTCTTGAAGAAGAATTTTCGTCGGTCCTGGCCGGCACAAACCTAAAGCGATTCACCTGGCACCGGCTTGCTCTTTGGGCGTGGGCTACAGCGAGCCTGATTTTGGCTGTACGATTGGTCGTGATGTTTGTACAAGGCATTCGTTTGTTGCGAAGGGCGATGCCTTTACACTGCAAAAGGATTGAAGAAGCCGTACATCTTGCCAAGACAAAACTTGGAATCAGTAAAAAAGTAAGCCTTTACTACAACAATATCGTTCGCAGCCCTGTGATATGGTGCTGGCGCAAAAGCCCTGTTTTGCTGCTGCCGAGTGTTGTGCGTCACTCTAAAGACAGGGTAGACTGGGTGAGCGTACTTTGTCATGAGCTGGCCCACTGGAAACGACGAGACCAAATAAGCGGACTCTTAGCAGAGCTGGTAGTGTGTATTTTGCCCTGGAATCTGCTTTTGTGGCTGGCAAAGAGACGTCTGGTGAGCCTGAGCGAGCAGGCCTGCGACGACTGGGTTGTATCCGCCGGCCGAGCCTGCACGGATTATGCAGACTCGCTGCTCGATTTGACACCTGCCGGCAATATGGCGTTTGTACCTGCGGTGGTGCGCAGCAGTAAAGGGCTGGCTTTTAGAGTCCAGCGAATTCTGAAGTCCGGCTGCAGCAATCCTCGTGCCGGTGCAGCATGGGCGATGGCAGTAAGTCTTGCCGCTATATGTCTTGCCGTTGGAACTGCATTTGCTCAGACTCGACCTTCCAGTAAAGCCGACAGTACGGTCAATGAATCACAACCCGGCCAGGCACGCGTCGTTCATTTTCCAAAGGACAGGTCGTTGGGAAAGCTTGAGATACAGGATGCAGGAGCGGAGAGAAAACTCACCTATTGGTTCCACTGGACAGGGATAGAGGGGCCTCAATGGGAATATCTGGGCCAGGCACAGGGAGACGTTCGGGTACCTGTCGGCAAACGCCTGTCTCTCACCGTCAATAAGACGGCCTGGAGAGATTTGTCTGCTCTTGCGAAGCTCAGACCGGACGACCTTTATAGGTTGTATCTTCCAGCCCTATTGTTAACAGACCGAGTAAAACCGGATGACAAATGCATGCCGCATATCGCGCATCTGACCGGACTTAGGAACCTGGCCCTCGACCGTACCGATATTACGGAAAAAGGCCTAAAGTACATCACCAAACTCTCCTCCTTGGAATATTTAGGAGTTCCCTATCGAGTGACGGACACAGGCATGGCCCATATAGCTGCATTAACCTCGCTTAAAGGAATTTACTTCCCGCGGGAGAGCCGTGGCGTCACCAATGCCGGCCTGCGCCATCTGGCGAAGCTGACCTTTCTGGAAGAGGTGTATCTGGCGGGAGAACGCTTGGGAGATGCAGGTCTGGCACACCTTCGAGATTTACCACGACTAAAATACCTGGCTATGTATGGCAGCGGTTTCACCGACAAGGGAATGGTCCACGTCAAGGATATGACCTCGTTGAGAATACTATCTTTTAACGAAAGCCTGTCTCGCATAACAGATGCAGGCCTGGCGCATATATCAGATATCCCTAACCTGGAATTGCTGTGCCTGCACGGCATGAAGGACATCACCGACGACGGGTTGGCTCATCTTACAAAGATGCGTTCACTTAGAAAACTGGAAATCGGCAGCTCACAAGTTACCGATAAAGGCCTGGCATATCTGTCGCAGATCAAGACACTGGAGCTTTTAGACCTTCCCCAGGACCAGCATGGAATCACAGACACAGGCCTTACTTATCTTGGGACGCTGCCGAACCTCAGACACCTTGCGATTACCAGAATTCACTTCATTGATCCAAAGATGAACAAGGAATATTATACCGACAAAGGACTGGCGGAGCTGGCAAAGTGCCGGCTGCTCGAAGAACTCAACATAGGCAGTCCCGGTATCACAGATGAAGGAATGCGTCACGTCGCTAAGCTAACGAATTTGAAGAAACTGATGCTGTTCGGCTGTGAAAACGTAACCAACGAGGGACTGGCACAATTGACCACTTTAAAGTCCCTAAGAGACCTGTACATAACCGACTCGAAAATAACAATCGGAGGGTTATCCTACTTGAATGAAATGCCCGAACTCTATAAGCTTGACCTGTTTGACATAGAGCAGGACCATTCTGGTTTGAATATATCCGGACTGACAAATCTTGAGGAACTGGGCCTCAGCCTCAAAATAGAGCGGGTAGACCGGGAAAACAATTTATTAATAACCCAGAAGATAACTGGTGCCGACCTTGTGTGCCTGGCCAAACTCAAACGCCTCAGATGGCTTCAAGGCATAAACGGCGTCACCGACACCGGCCTGAAAAAGATGTCCGGCCTGACCAATATGGAGCGACTCGGTTTTGGTGCGACCGGCCTGACCGATGACGGACTCAAATGCCTGGCCAATATGAAGAACCTGGACCTTTTACATATCAATAATAAATACCCTGCAAAAGCATCCGGCGCCGGTGGGCGAATATTGACCGATGAGGGATTGAGGTACCTTGAAGGGCTCAAGATGCTGACTTACCTCCAAATCGATTCCGACAATAACTTTAGCGCCGCAGCCATACAGCGTCTTCGCCGGGGATTACCCAACCTGTATGCCCTTAACATCAACGGCAGCAACAGCCAGCCCACGGGGATGGGCGCAAGAGCTTCCGCGGCCCGACAACCACAACGCCCCACACTTGGTGGACGAAGGCCGGCCAGGTCAAGAACTGACAGGCAAAACAGAACCAGGCCGACCAGAATACGCTGATGCAACCGGCTATCGGCTATCGACTAATTAATTCAGCCGGCTGCTCATTGTGATGCCCGACCACTTGTAATCGCGGGCCGTCTGCCACGCTATCTGCTGGAATATCCCGGCCTGCTCAGCCGACAGTCCTGCCTTCTGTAATGAAACCTTGCCCTCCGGGCTTTCCCTGTATATGCATGCATAATGAACGAGCGAAATCAGATATCGTCCTTTCGCGGTCAGGTGCACATCGTCGGCGAAAATCTCAGCGAAAAAGTTCGCCATGCCCGGGACTTTCCCAGCCTCGATGCGCTCCTTGAGTGCGATCAAGGCCTGGCCGCCCGGGACGATAAGGACAATCTTGCCCGGGTGGGGGAACCGTCGCTGCATCTCTTCACGCAGGATTTCGAAATATCGAGTATGATTGGCCGCCGCCTCCTGCCAGCTCTTCGGCGGCTCGGCCTTCTTCAACTGCCATCCCGCCCAATCTCCGTCAACGATCGATTCATCCGCACTTAGAGTTATCTTGTGCTTCCAATAAACGATATTTGAGCCCAGACTGTAAATACCTTTCGACCAACTCTCATTGTACTTCTTGCTCGGCCACTGCTGGTACAGCCACAGCCGGACATTCGAACTCTTGCTGCGGCAAAGCCCATAAAATTTGCCGCTGTGTTCGGCCTCGTTCTCAATGCTGCGAGAGTGGCCTGCAAACGGCTGGGTAAACAAATGGTCAATCGGTGCCAGTGCCACGAACGCCTCTTTGTATTTGCTGTCGCCGAAGCCCGAACCCGGATGCTCCCACAGCCAGTCTGTGGGGGCGCCGGGGATTGTAAAGCGATGGAAGTCGAGCATTCGCCCGGCACTCTCGGCCAGAGGCGCCAGCCAGCCGTCCACAGTATCGGTGAGGCTGTTGCCGATATGAAACGTCCGAACTGAGGACGCATCCTCTTCAGCCGCCTCCTCTTTGACCGTCCCCGTTTGCCCCCCGGCTAAAACCAGGCACAAAACAATAAATTTCAAGCCATTCATCGACATTAAATTAACATACCAAATTTGACTTAAAAACACAAGCTCTCCGACAAATACAATCTATCAAATACTAACGACTAATCCGCCGGCGGCAACCGGCTATCGAATATCGTCCAATTCAGGAGGCATGCACAGTTTTTGTGTGTTTGCCCAAGGCATCGTATGACGATATATAAATAGTCAGATTTTACGGCTTTTCATTACTTTGTGGAGTTTGAAAAGATGCTTAAAAAAACCCTTCTCGTATTTGCCTTGATTTTCTCAGCGTTGGCTTTCGCCGGCTGCCAGACGGTTCAGGGCGTAGGTCGCGATATTACGTGGACCGGGAAGGCAGGCGCTGAGGTAATAGATAATATAATCTATCCGCCACATAAGAATCAAGAGCCCGAGATCGCTTACGAGGGTTACTGAGAGGCCGGGAATGGGTTAAGAAATTCGAAATACGAAGCCCGAAATACTAAACAAATTCGAATCACCGAAATAATGCGAGAATGCGAGAATGCGTTAATGAGTGAATGCGTCAATGCGTTGATGTGGTGGGAGAAATCCTAAATATTAAGCACTCCACAGGACACCTTACCCCAGCCATCCTCCTTAGCCGAGGCTTCGGCGGACAGGCAGGTGGCGGGGCTAAGCGGCGGTGGCAAAGCTGCACAACTGCGAATTTTACACGTGACTTTGAGGGCCCTTTGTGCCTATAATAGCAGGAAGACCATTCAACTATATAACAAGCGATTCGAAAGGAGACGTTATGAAATCTGCAAAAAGTATCTTGATTGTGGCGGTCGTGGTGTTTGCCGGCCTGAGCCTGAGCGCCCCATCGGCTGAGCGGGACGATTCAACGCCGGTGCGGGTAACGCCGCCTCGCCCCCCTTCTCTGCCGGCTCCAGTCATTGGGGAGGAAGCTCCAGCCCCAAGGCCGGCAACTCGACCGGTACGAGTAACTACAGCTCGAACCAAATCACGGACAACTCCAACCCGGCCGGACATCGTGCGGCGGAGACCGCCCGAAGACCCGCACAAAGAGTCCGTCATCCTGCTGGAGGCTTTTATGGTGGAGGTCCGTTTGTCGGCGCTGCATTCGCTGGGCGTGCCGCAAATCAGCCAGGGTGACGACTTCGTCACAGCCGACCATATCATCAAACTGATGAAGACAACGGATGCCGCAGCGGTAACAGGCGGCGCCAAGCTGGCGCTGGCCCAGGCCAACAAAGCAAGTACCAAAACGACTACCCGCAAGGCTATCTACACAGACCCGCCCAACAATGCGAAGACTGAGTATATTAACGTGGGCACTTCGTTTACCGCTATCGCCGAAATCCGGAAAGAAAAGGTATCCGCCGAATTGGAGTTCAAATACAGTGATATAGTAAACGACAAGAATGCCCATGCAGTTCCCCAGACTATAGAAAGAAACTGGACCAGCAGCATCTGTCTAAAGCCCGGCGAGCCGACCCTCGTCGGCGCCACGCAGGACAAGGACTCCGCCACCTTTCTGATTGTCACTGCAAACATTAAGGAGTAGATGCGTGAATGAGAGGATGCGTTGATGCGTAAATCGCATAATCTCTAAATTCTAAGTACTAAATCCTAAAGAAATTCAAAATACAAAAAAGGAAATTCAAAACGAGATTCTTCGCTTCTCTCAGAATGACAGAGGTGCCTGGATACTCGATACTGGATGCTTGATGCTTGATACTCGATGCTCAATACTCGATACTCAATGTGAGCAACAAGCGACGGGCGACGTTTCTATCTGCCTATGAACCGGATGAGCAGGATAATAATGATTAAAATGGAAACGCCTGTGATGGTGGCCAGCAGCAGGATGACCATTCGGTACCACTGGGAAATATCCTGCTTGTAAACATCTTCTTCAAGCTCGACTTCGTCTCCATCCTCCAACTGCTGATACATAGAAACGTCAAACCTCTCTCTTGCCCGCACGGGCGGCTGACCGCTGCGAAGCGCCTCCAAATCCACGAGCAGCTCCTCGACATTGGTGTATCGGTTTCGTTTTTTCTTTGCCATCATAATTTCGATGACTTCTGAGATACCTGCGGTCAGGGATGTGTTTATATGGTCGGGCGGAATAAGCGGTTCCTTGAGGTGCTTTCTCATAACATCCGAGGGGTCATCTGCCATAAAAGGCACTCGTCCTGTTACCATATGATAAAAGGTTGCGCCGAGGCCGTAGATGTCCGCCCTGCCGTCTATGTCGATTTCGCCTCTAATCTGCTCCGGCGCTATATAGTACGGCGTTCCGTAGGCCTTTCCGGCCTCGGATTCGGCGGCCTCAATATCGGCTGTTTCGCGTGCCAGCCCCATATCGGCCAGTTTCACCTTGCCGCTTTCGTTTATCATTATGTTCTTTGGCTTGACATCACGGTGAATCAGGCCGCGTGCGTGGGCGTGTGCGAGGGCGTGAGCAACCTGCATGACAATATCGATGGCCTCCTTTTCCGAGTATACTTTGCCGGTTGAAAGGTCATCATATAAGCTCTTGCCTTCAACATATTCCATCACAAAATAGTAGTACCCGCCTGCCTCTCCGACATCATAGGCCTGAACAATATTTGTGTGGTTGAGCTTTGCAGCGGCCTGACCTTCCTTGTAAAAACGCTCAACGTATTCGGGATTTTCGCTGAATCGCTTTGGCAAAACCTTTATCGCAACCATGCGGTCGAGACTAATCTGGCGAGCTTTATACACGATTGCCATAGCCCCCATGCCGAGCTTGCCGAGAATTTTGTAGCCCGGGATACGATGGGCAGCGGCCTTCTGCTCCTTCAGGCTTACCTTTAATCGCTCAGACTGATTTTCAGTAATATAGCCGAGCTCAACCATGATGTCTCTGAGCATAACGGGATTGATCTTTCGGCGTTCCTCAAACTCCTTAAGTGAGTGGTGCAGCTCCCCATCGGTGCAGAGGCCCTGCTCGACGGCCATCTTGCCGAATACGGTATCGTAACTTGTTTCCTGCTGTGACATTAATCACCCTGCGGAAGCCAACTCTTCAGGCCCATCCGCCATCGCTCAAAAAGTAACGCACTACAATATACAAAATAAAACCGCTGTCAAAGAAAATTCCCCTGCCCGGCGAATAAAGACAAAATCGACACGTGGTACAATCGTCCTTTCCTGTTTCTGAGTTTAACACTTTGTTTGTACCAGCCGGTACAACCCGAAGACACGGCTCACTATTCGTCCAATAACTTTTAATGCAGCAGCCTGTACATTCAATCCTGCGGAGGGTCATCCGAAGGTCTGCACCTGCTATCCACATGTTCAGAAGGCAAAACCACAAAGCTCACTACGTCTGCACACCGCATCATTTGGAAAAAGGATGAGGAGTTGTTTTTCAATTCTCATTCTCATCCTCATCTTCGTCATCATCATCCCTGTCGTCGCGGTCTCTTTTACGTTCCATACCTTCTTCGCCTTCGTCGCGGTCTCTACGCAAACGGCGTTCTTCTCGTTCGTCGCTGTCTCTATCACGGCGCTCGAGTTCCTGCCTTTGGGTGCGGTCTCTTATCTGCGGCTGCTCAAATTGCCGTATTCTATCGCGTATTACGGGCCTGGGCATTCTTTGGGCTTCGGGCTGTCTTCGTTCGCGAATCTCCGGAGCCGGCACTCTTGCGGGCTGCATCCTCTCTCGCAATTCTCTCCTCAATTGCTCGTTCTCGGCCCGGAGCTCGTTGAGCTCTTTTTCCAATCGCTCGATGTGCATGGAAAGCTCATGAAAACCTCCCTTAATTTGCTGAAACCGTTCGGCGAGGGCCTCTTTCAGTTGTTTTCCCGCCTGCTGAAGACGATGCTCTAAAGCTTCCTTGAGCTGTGCCTTGAGATAGTTGAAATGTTCTTCGATAGGGGGCGCTTTATGCGGTAGAGGTGGCATTGGGGGATAGCCTTCAGGTCTGCGCTTTTTCATCTCAGGGTGCTTGAATTCACTTTTGAGTGCCTGCTCAAGCTCCTGGGCGTGTGCCCAGAGATTTTCGGCTTTTTCCATTTCGCCTCGCTGTTTTGCCTCGCGGGCCAATTCTTTTAGATGAACAATTTGCTGCTTGAGCTTTTGGACCTTTTTATCTTTACCCTCTCTTGCATAGGCCTCCATCTTTTCGGCTAACATCTTGGCCTTTTGGTGGAGCTGGTCGGCCCTATCGTGTTGGCCTTCTCTTTCGGCGTGCTCAGCGGCTTCTTTTAGCTCGGCGATTCGTGCGTGCAGCTTCTCCATTTTCGCGGCCATCTCGGGATGCTCTGGTTTATCTTTGAGCACTATCCTAATCTCCTCGTGCTTAATGCGTTTTTTACGTTCGGGGCCTTTAAGCTCGCGCTCGATATTCTTTAGCTGTTGATTGATCTTTCGTAACTCGGCCTGGATTTCGCGGGCCTCATCGTCCTGGCCGTCCCGCAGGCCTTTCAACTCGCGCTTGAGGTTACGTGCGCGCTCCTGCAGCTCACGGCGATGTAGGCTAAGCTCACGGCGGTGGGCATCTTCAGGCGGCCTGCGTTCCTCAGTGCGGCGTTCGATTTTGATTCGCTTGAGCCACTTCTGACCCTCCTCAGTCACAAAAACTATTTCCACTTTGTCACCTTCGCGCAGATTGCGAGCGGCGTGCATAAAATCGTCGTTGCGAGGCACGAGGATGGTGACATGGTCATCGCTTTCAAAGGGCTTTACAACAACAGCTAAATACTGGCGGTCGCCGAGCCAGTGTTCGGCGTTCCGCAGAAAGACGCCGGCAAAAGCACCTTCTCTGTCGCGTTCTTCAGCCTGCAACAGGGAGGCGAATAATACAGTTGTAATCAGAGACACTACCAAGATTTTGAATTGAATCTTCATAACATTATTCCTCCAACAAAATTTAATAAAACCAATCTCCCACGTCGTTCGTGGGCATTTAATATTTTTTACCAAATAAAATCGGTGAATTCAATAAAATTATCGGGCTTTTTTTGAGCATTCAGGACCTTGCAGTACTCAGACCTTCAGTTAGTGGATTTTCGGCTGTTATTGTTTAGTACTCTAACCCTATCCTTGCCCTCGAATGGGGTTCCGTCTGTGAAATTACCGGTGACTGACAGCTCGACTCATGTTTAGAGAAGAGCGTCGAGGCATTCGACTCCGGCCAATTATGTTGACGGTATCGATACCGTAGAAATATTGGCCGGTCTTTAGTCGGCCGACAACCTGCAATTCGACCTGGCCATTATCAGGTACAGCCTCCATTAATTCGGCCTTATCAAAGAAAGCAAGAATGCTCGTCTGCTGAGCGCCGCGTCTTCGAGACTGAAAAATATATTGATGGAGCGCTTCGACGCCGCTGGGATAAAGCAGAAGCGGCTTGTCGGTATCGATTTGTCTTTTCGTAATACCTTCGGGTAAACGAACCGAGGCCAATATGTACTTCTGCCGGCTGCGCCGATTAACTGTCCTCGGAAGTACCTTCAATTCGCCCTGTATTGCAACAGCCTCGTATGCACCCATATCGAAGTCGGCCAATTCAACGTTGTTGTCGATAGCGGGAAAATCAAAAGGCCGAACGTTGCCTTCAATGTCCTCATACACTCCGGCATCCGTCCCAGCATCGATGCACGGAGAGCCGGCCCGCAGACGATAGTCGCCATCGACCCAGAAATTATCATTCGCATCGTCAGGCGTTCCGTTCGCATCCCAGTAACCGGGATCAATAAAGCATGGGTCGGCATCGATATTTCCCTCACCCGGCCAGCCGCCTTCGACATCACTGTAAATTACCAATGGAATCGTTCCATAAATTTCCATGGGTGTATCACCCCAGAGAATACAATTAGTCAACGTTGGTACGCTATTGCTGTTAAATATCCCTCCACCACGCCAGCCAGCCAAGTTTCTGTTGAATGTGCAGTGGGTGAGCTGCGGCTGGCTATCATCGTAATTGTACATTCCACCACCGCTGTGTGCCAAATTTCCACTGAATATACAGTTCGTCACAGAAGGGCTGCTGTATTGAAAATTACATATTGCACCCCCCCAATTCCTGGCTGAGTTGTCAATGAAGTTGCAGTTGATCATTATTGGATTGCTGTAATAATTGTTATCCATCCCACTGCCGCTTGTTGCCGAGTTGCCGCTGAAAGTGCAATTTACAATCACTGGGCTACTTAACGTATTATGCATACCACCGCCGTCCCAGCCAGATGAGTTCCAGTTAATAATACAATTGGTAATCGTTGGATTGCTGTTATAACATCGGATGCCAGCGCCTCTGCTTTCTCCTATGTTGCCGGTGAGCAGACAATTGCTGATCGTCGGGTTGCTTTCTTCCCAGTACATCCCACCTCCATCGAGCCTTGTGTAGTTCCCGCTAAAGGTGCAGTTGGTCACGGTTGGGCTGCTGTGTGAGCTAAGCATCCCACCGCCACAACGATTTATATAATCGTTGCCGTTGGCATTGCCAGCGGTGATGGTGAAGCCGTCGAGCACTGCTGTCCCGTCGGTTCCGCTGCCGGTTACAACATGATAGCTGTTCTCGCCGTTATTGGCAAAGTCGGGACCATCATCTCCGTTCAAGTCTCCGCTCAAAATGGTTTGGAACAAATCAATATCCCGGGCGTTGGGATCGGGTTCACCAAAACCGGCATAGCCGCCTTTAATTGAAACACCGTTGACAAGCTGGAAGGTTGCATCGCGGTCGCCGGGTGTGATGCCAGCGCCCTGGTCGGGTTTGTAGATGCCTTGGGCGACCCAAATCTCATCGCCGCTATAGGCGGCGGCAAGAGCATCCTGCAAATAAATGAACGCATCCTTCCAGTTTGAGCCGTCGTTTGCACCGGCAGCGTCGTCATCGACATAGATTGTTCGCGGAACAGGCGTCATAAGGAAAGGGTGAAGTTCGCCTGCTTCAGTTACGCCGTAGCCCACGATCTGACCACGGTTATTGATGTCAAGAGCATATCTTAACTCTTTCCATTTAGAATCAGCAGGCAGCACGTTATTGAGGTTAACCATTCCGTTGATCATATCCCAGAGGAAAGCATGATTCAAAAAATCATTTGCGTATGTAAGCGTTGAATTACCAACCACCTGTCCGATTTCGTTCATGCCCTTAGCATAGCTCATGCGTCCACCAAGAGTGCCCAAGTTAATCATTTCACCATCTTCCCAAAGGAAGGGACGCCAGTCGCCATTTTGAAAGCACAAAATTCCCGCTACTTGTCCAGAATTATTGATAGCTTTACCAGCGCACCACCAGGCCCCCCATGCGGGTGGTAATTCCATACGGGTCAGCTGGTTAGTATTATTATCCCATATATAAGAAATGCTACCTACCACTTGGCCGGCATCGTTGATGCTGTAGGCGGAGTCTATTTTGTCTCCCGTGAGGATTGACACGTCTTTCATTCCACTGGTTCTATCCCAAATGAAGCAATGCCCGGGATAAGCAGGATAGGTAACTTGGGCTTCAAATTTTCCGACTACCTGACCTTTATTATTAATCCCCAATGCCTGGTAGCGACTACCTCCACTGATTGTGCCCAAATTTTGAATCTCACCAGGGTCGGCATGTCCGTTTTGGTTGATGTCTTCCCAGAGGAAAGCATTGATAGGATGATAAAGGGAATCGCTATATGAATACCCAACGACTTGACCAAACTCGTTGATGGCAACAGCTATGCTATTATCATACCCGAGTGTCCCCAGGTCCTGCATCTCACAAGGATCGGATTGACCATTGCCGTTGGTGTCTTCCCAGAAGAAAGCGTTGTTGCCTGAACCTCCAACAACCTGCCCGGCATCGTTAATGCTGTACGCACAACCATCCTCGCCACTGAGAGTACCGAGGTCGATGACTTCGTATCTGGGCTGTGCGGCGAAGATTGGCTGAGCCAGAAGAAATAATACTGCACAAATTTTCAGCGTGGTTATAAGATATGTTTTAGCAGCCATTTTCGAACCTCCTTTCGCCCCACTTGGGGGCAAAACCTCTTTTTTTATGGCGAATGGAAGCACGGCAGGAAGCTGAAAGTATCGCTTCGCCAACTAAAAATTCGATACCAAGTAGTATAACTAATAAAAATAGGGGAGTCAAGGAAATTTTATAGGACCTGTGATGTCCAGGGAACATCGTATCCCCCTCGTGATGAACTATCCCTAAGTGGTTACGATGTACCCTATTATCCCTATATCGTGAAATTTACCAAAATCATTGAAATTTCGTTAAATTTACATTACGGCCACTTTTTAAGGTGGTTTAAGGGCTAAAAAACCAATTTTTGGAAGGTACAAAAAAAGGAGACAAAGGCGATTCATATCGTCGTTTTCGTCACCCTGCCTCCCTGCTGCGATGTGCCTTTACTACTACTAATAGAGCGAAACCGCCCGGATGCACACGCAACATATATATTACACCACAAAGCAAAACACCCGTCAATAAAATAGTGCAAATCTCAGATTTTTTTCACATCGTTAAACACAAGTCTAACATTGTCGGGACTAATCCACTTCTATGAGCTGATAATCGGTGGTGCCCAGGCCAATACGTTCCGCGTGCTCAATCTGGAAACGCGGGTCCATTTCTTTTTTGCCGAGAAGCTCGGCTATTGTTTTGCCGCTTCTTTTCTGTACGATATCTATTGATGCCTTATCCACGGCTACGGGGTCGGTTGAGGCGAGAATGCCAATGTCATCCACAATCTTCGTCATATCCTTTTTGTCGAAACAATCGCAGTCACCTGTAACAGACATAACGAAATTAAACGAAGCGATGCGGTCTTTCTTTCCCTTTAAGACACCCAGGGCATGCTCTGCGATGCTTTTTTGCACAATCGGGTTTTCAACGCCCCAGTCATATTTGACTGCATCAAACCTGCATACAGCCACGCACTCTCCGCAGCCGATACACTTATCCTTGTTGATTTGAGCCTTAACTTTACCAAGCGTAATCGCGTCAGCAGGACAATGGTCGAAACAATCACCACAAAGCGTGCATTTGTCGCTGACGCTGGGCCTCAAAGCCGCATGCTGTCTCATCTTACCCTTTCGGCTGGAACAGCCCATTCCAAGTGTTTTCAAGGTGGCCGCTGCGCAGGCGGCGGGATGGCCTGTAAAGTGAGCTATCGAAAGAATCGACTGGCATCTTACGATATCGGATGCAATTAAGACATCCCTGTTCAGTTCGCCGTTGATTTGTACAGCCGTCTCTGATGTTCCGAATATGCCATCAGGGGCAATAAAGGGAATTCCAAGCGTGGACACATTAAAGCCGTGCTCATCGGCCAAGATGGCATGGTCGATTGCGTTGTGCCTTCGGCCTGTATACAGGGTGCTCGTATCAGCAATAAAAGGCTTAGTTTTTAAGGCAAGCAGCTCTTCAACCAGCCCTTTTATACAGGGTGATTTTATATACGTATTGTTGGGCGGCTCGCCAACGTGGACTTTGACAGCGGTAAAATCGCCCTGCTTGAAGCAGCGTGCAAAGCCGCCCTGCTTAAACAACCTGCGGGCTTTTTCCGAAATTACGTGCTCACCGTCATCGACAGCAGCTTTGATAAAATATACGTTCGAAGTCATAATAGAACCTTAAGAATATACCATTTTTCAAACCAATAACATCACGGCTATTGTACTATAGTTTTTAATCGCATCAAGGAAGTATTATAACACGATTCAAATCCGAACTTCGGCATTGACACGCTCGATACGGAAGTATATTCTCGATGAATAATGTTCAACGGAATTAAAGAAGATTGTTTAATTAAACAGGTCAGAAAAATAGTTTCATTAAGGAAAGTAATGTTATGGGTATTCGTGGAGTGGTGTTTGGAGCAATAATCGTTACGTTTTTCAGCGTAGTTTTTACGGCGGAGGATGCACAAGGCAAACCGTTTGTTATCAAGCTGGCCATTCCCGCTCCCAAGGACTCGGGTGGAGGGATAATCACGGCGGACATCAACAATGACGGGAAGACGGACTATCTGATTACCGTTCCCGGCCACATAGCTGCCTACGATAATAACGGCAAAAAGTTATGGATCAAGAAGGCCGATGTCGTAGTAGGCGGTTCGAGTGAAAGCCAAGGTTTGCCGGGGCATTGCGGCCCCGGTGTGGCGGCCGGTGATGTAGACGGTGACGGGAAATGCGAGGTGGTATTTTTGACCAGGGACTCAGTTTTGCACATTGTCGATGGGTCAATGGGAATAGAAGAGGGCAATGCCAAGCTGACACACCCGGAAGGTACGGACTACTGGGAAGTGGCTATGATTGCGGACTTTCGGGGCAGCGGAGGCGATGGGGACATTCTGCTCCAGACCACAAACAATCGCGGCTACCGGATGGGAAAATTCCTCGCAGCTTATTCCATAGAGCAACTCATAAAAGGAGGCCAGCCGTTGTGGCAGAGCGATGAGTTTGTATCCTGTGCACACAACTCCGCGCGATTAGCTGATATTAACGGCGATGGACGTGATGAGGTGCTTGGAGCGACAATCTTTTCGGCTGAGGGGAAGCTGCTGGCCCGCGCAATACCCGACCGATACCATATGGACAGTGTCTTTGTTGCTGATGTTGTAATCCACAAGCCCGGTCTTGAGGTCGTTATGCTGGAAGAAGGGTCAAACCAGGTGCAGGTCGTGGGCGTGACAGGGCCTATCTGGCGGAGCCATTTTAAGAGGCAGGAACCGCAGAATGCCGCGGTGGGACGATTCAAGGAAGGCAGTGATGAGATATTTATCTGGTGCCGGTCGCGTTACGACGAACATCAAAAGCCTTTTGTTTTCGATTCGGCCGGCAAGAAAGTCTTCGATTACAAGATGGATGATGTTGCGCCGGCGGGCTGGACGGCGAGCGGTGTGGAGATAATTCATACCATCGACTGGACGGGGAAACGGCAACAATTGGCCTGTGCAACAGAACGACACATGACCGGTGATGTATGTCTCTTTGAGCCGTTGACGGGCAAGTTTGTTGCCCACTTCAAGGAAAAGGCGGACCGGCTTTACGTGGCAGATGTAACAGGTGACTGGCGGGAGGAGATAATCGTTTTGAACGGCAGCGAGCTGCATATATACGCAAACAGTGAAGTTAATCCCCGACCCAAACAAAAACGTTTATGGACAAATCGAAATTACCGACGCTTAAAACAATGTTACAACTACTATTCACCGTAAGGCGAGACCCTTTGCAAATGGTACGGCTAATGATAAATCGAAGGGTTGTTTTCGTTGCGATAGCTGTCATATCTTTCGTACTTCAGATGACAGTCATCGCAGCAGAACCTTTGAAGATGGAACTGATAGTAGTGAGCGCTGACGGACAAGGATTTGCGGAGCGGGATTCCGGACGCCCTTATATTCCATTCGGCACGAATTATTATGACCCTCACACCGGGTGGGCACCGAAGATATGGCGTCAATTTGATGCTGACAAAGTTCGGCAGCAATTCCTGTTAATGAGCAAGCTCGGAGTCAATTGTGCACGCGTCTTTCTAACGGCGGGCAACTTTCAGCCTGACTCTGATACTATCAATGAGCACTCTCTTAAAAAACTCGATATCCTTGTCAAAATCGGTCGCGAAACAGGAATTCGGCTAATACTGACCGGGCCGGACCATTGGGAGGGCAGCCCTTCCTATTGGAGGCCGGACAGGTTTGCCGGCGAAGAGGCCCTTCGGGCACTGGAGTACTTCTGGAAGGTCGTAGGCCAACGCTATAAGGGGGAGCCTGCTATTTTCGCC